>ERZ761607.178-NODE-178-length-131603-cov-14.178900_pt1 | contig 131603 bp, 88 predicted proteins | sample MGYA00511164_ERZ761607 | MGnify/ENA primary metagenome ERZ761607 (study PRJEB28899, sample SAMN02445080) | bioreactor sludge metagenome | biome: EBPR sludge | place: Australia: Brisbane, Thorneside Wastewater Treatment Plant | collected 2011-06-22 ... | reverse complement strand
CGTGGCCGGAGTCAGGGAGGCGTGCCAGTCATAAACGTGGATCCAGTCATCCGAGGTCTCCGCGCGCACATAGTCTGTGTCCTGGAGGATGCCGCGCTGGTGGAAGCCCAGCAGCTCGTCAGTGGTGAAGGGGCCGAACTCGACAAAGGAGCGGCTGAGATAAAGCAATTGTGTCATGTGGGTGTTTTTTTGGGTTTGCGTTTGGGGGGGCGGGGGCTTTGCCGCCAAACCAAGAGTTGCACAAGCAAAATCCTTGCCACTTTCCCGCCGCGCTCATATTCAAAGGGAAACAGCGCGTCCACCGCATGAGCGAAGAACCCCATTTCATCCATGCCCCAAGCCCGCCCGGCGGGGAGCCGGAGACGCCGCCGCCATCCGGCAAGGGCGGCATCCTCAGGCGTCTGCGCGACAGCAAGCGCGTGCGGCTTTGGTTCGCGGCCAGGCATTTGAAACTGAAGCGGGACTACCGGCCAATGCTGCTGGGCCGGCCCATGAGCCGTGAGGAGGTGGGTGCGGCGGGCGAGGCTCTGGCCGCGCGCTGGCTGGCAGGGCATGGCCGCCGCATCCTGCGGCGCAATCACCGAGGGCCTTTCCACGGCGAGGTGGACATCGTGGCGCGGCATGGCCGGGTGCTGACTTTCGTGGAAGTGAAGACGCGCACCAGCGCGGAGTTTGGCCGCCCGGCGGACGCGGTGGACGCGCAAAAGCGCCTGCTCATCCAGCGCGGCGGGCAGGACTGGCTGAGGCTGCTGGGACGCCCGCGCGTGCGCTTCCGCTTCGACATTGTGGAGGTGCTGCTCATCCCCGGCATGAAGCCGCATGTGTACGTCATCGTGAACGCCTTCCAGATGCCCGACAGCTCCATGTCCGGGCGCTGAGTCCGGCGCGCTCAGCGCGGGTTGGCCCACACCAGGCTGGCGCGCAGAGCGCGCACGAGCTTGTCATCCGCGCAGGGCGCGGGATCAGGGCCGGATGCGCCCGCGCACACGACGCTGATCTTGTAGGTCGTGCCCCAGCGGACGAACTCAAGCTCGGCGCGGTCTTTCCTCAATGCCACCGCGTCCGGCGCGTCCGCGCGTCCGCTGCGCACGGCGGTCATCTGCACGCGGTGGGTGGCGAACACCGCCAGCACGCTGGCAAGGTGGGACTTCACATTCAGCTCCAGCCTGGAGAGCACGGCCTCGTCATCCGGCACCAGCACGGGAAAAGTGGCCTGCGCCAGATCCGCCTCCCAGCGCCGCATTTTCTCCGCGAACTTGGGATCTCCCGGACGCGCGGCTTCGGCTTTGACCTGCTCCCAGGGTGTCTCCGGGACCGCCGTTTTCTTCGCTCCGTCCGCCTCATCCGCACCGCAGCCTGCGAGCACGAAAGCGGACATGAGAGCCAGGCATGGCAGGCGGAGGGACAGGGGCAAAATGCGGGCGTTCATGGCGCGATGATGCCGCATTCCAGCGCGCAGGCACCCGCTTTTTCAGCGCAGCCAGACCCACGCCGGCGGCAGCAGCAGGGCGGCATCCGCCAGCACGCGAAAGAGCTCGGCGGAGCGGTGTCGCGCGGCTTTCCACAGCAGCAGGTGCAGCAGAAGGCCTGCGATGACCAGGAGGGAGATCGCGCGCAGGGACTCCGAACTCCCGCCGAAGAATCCGCCATGCCCAAGCACGGCGCAAAACACCGCCGAGCCAATGAGGAACACGCCCTGCCCGCGCCGGTTCGCGGGCGGCGTCTCCTGCTGCGCGATGACGGTGAGATTGCCGGTGAAGAGAAAGGCCAGCAGCATCAGCTCCAGCCAGTGAACCGGGTCGTCCGCGCCTTGATGGCTGAAGCGCGCGAAGGTGGTGCAGCCCAGCGCGAAGATGACACCCGCAGCCGATTCCTTGCGCAGCAGGTTTTGAACCCACCCGCGCAGCCTGGACGACCACGCCAGCAGGGCGAGCGCGAGGACGAGCGCGCTGCCCGCGATTTTCGCGCCGCTGGAGAGCGGCAGCGCGTGCAGCGCGAGCATCATGGCCGGGCCGCCCCACAGCGCCAGCCTGCGCAGAGACCGCGTGCGCGCGCCAGTGTAAACCGCCAGATAAAACGCCACCGCCGGCACGAGCACCAGCGCCTCCACCAGCAGCCCGGCCGGGATGCGCCAGAAGGCCAGCCAGACGGCGGCGGCGGCGCCCGCGGGCACCGCCAAGCCCGCGATCCAGAGGCGATGCCGCAGATAAAAACGATGCCGCTCGTCCAGCTCCGCCTCCGGCTGCCCCAGCGTGTCGAGCACACGGTCGAGCAGATAAATGACCCACACCACCAGAGCCAGGCCGGGCAGCACGCCGGGCGGCAGTTTCGATCCGTGCAGGCGCGCCAGGGATGCCGTCCACACCACCGCCACCGCCGGTGCCTCCAGGCTCAGCATGTGCGCCCACAACCAGGGCTTGGAGAGGAGGGATCGCTCGGACACGCGCCATCAGTGGAGCACGCGCGCGGCGGGTCAACCTGGAACCATGCCGCGAAACAAAAGACCGGCTTGAGCAACCCCTCCGCCTGCGCGATTGGGAGGCAATGACGCGCCAGGAAGCCTGCCTCGCCCTCAACCTGATCCCGCAGATCGGCCCGGTGCGCGCGCGCAAGCTCATCGCCGCCTTCGGAGGGCCGGAGCAGGTGCTCAAGGCCAGTGCGCGGGACCTCACGCGCGTCGAAGGCATCGGCGAAGCGCACGCCCAGGCCGTGGCCGGATGGGAGACGCAGGTGGATTTGCCCGGCGAGCTGGCAAAGGTCCAAGCGCGCGGCCTTACCCTGCTGACAGAGACTGACGAGCTTTTCCCGCCCTCCCTGCGCGGCCTGCGCGACGCGCCCCTGCTGCTCTATGTCTGGGGCCAGCTCCTCCCGCGCGACCACCATGCCATCGGCATCGTCGGCAGCCGGCACGCCACCGTTTACGGACTGAGCGCCACCAAGCGCCTCGGCTACCAGATCGCCTTCGCCGGGCGCACCGTCATCAGCGGACTGGCGCGCGGCATTGACACCGCCGCGCACGAGGCCGCGCTCGCCGCCAAAGGCCGCACCATCGCCGTCATCGGCTCCGGCATCGGCAAACTCTACCCGCCCGAGAATCAAGCCCTCGCCGGGCGCATCGCCCAGAGTGGCGCGGTCGTCAGCGAATACCCCGTGGACCGCATCGCCGACAAGCAGACCTTTCCCTACCGCAACCGCATCGTCGCCGGCTGGTCCGCAGGCCTGCTCGTCGTCGAGGCGCCCGCGCGCAGCGGCGCGCTCATCACCGCCCAGCAGGCCGTGGACAATGGCAGGACCGTCTATGCCGTGCCCGGGCCCATAGACAAACCCACCTCCCAGGGCTGCAACCGCCTCATCCAGCAGGGTGCCAAGCTCGTCATCGAGGCGGAGGACATCCTCGCCGACCTCGACACCCTTTTCCCGCCCGCGCACATCCCGCAGGACGCGCGGGCCGATAACGCTCCGCCCGCCGCGCCGCCCGTCAGCCTTGATGAGGAGATCGTCCTCAAGGCCGTGAAGGACGGAGCCGCCCACATAGACGAAATCATCACCGCCTCCGGTCTTACCCCCGCCACCGTCAACGTCTGCCTCATGCGCCTGGAAATGAAACGTCTCCTGCGCGCCCTGCCCGGCAGATGCTACGAAGCCGCCGGCTCCTCCTGAAAAAGGGAATTCCACACCAGGCAAAGCCGTGAACTTCCGCCTTCTTCGCCTCGCACCCTTTCTCATCACGCTCGTCATGGGCGTGCTGCTCCTGCTGCTGGACTGGCTGATGAATGAAAAAGGCGGGCTGGAATTCATCCAGCGGTTTGAACTGGCCAGTTACGACTGGCGGATGCGCCAGATGGACCCGCCCGCGGACGCGGGACGCCAGGCGGGCGTGCTGCATGTGGATGAGCGCGGCACGGAGCGGCTGAAACAAACCCTGAAAGTGAACTGGCCGGTGCCGCGCTGGATTCATGGCGTGATCCTTGACGAGCTGACCGCGCAGGGCGCGCTGGCGGTTGGCTACGACATTTTTTTCACCCGCATGCGTCCGGAGGACAAGGCGCCGGCGATGAGCACGGCGGCGGCTCCATCATCCGACGAGGTCTTCATCCAGGCGCTCAGGCGGAGCGGGCGCACCGTGCTGGGCGCGCCGATGGACCCCTCCCGTTCGGGAGACAATGTGCTGCTGCCGGCGGCCCCCTTCGCACAGGCCGCCGCCACTGCCGGGCACGCGCTGGGAAAAGCCGACCCGGACGGCGTGCTGCGCCGCGTGCTGCCGCTGGTCGAGGATGCCTCGGCGGGGCGTGTCTGGCAGTTGGGCATCCAGACCGCCGCTTTGGCCCTGGGTCTGGATTTGAACCGGGCGCAACTCACGCCCTGGCGGCTGACGGTGCCGGATGCGCAAGGCAGGACGCATTACATCCCGCTCGACGGGCATGGCAGGCTGGTCATTCCCTGGCGGCTGTCCGCGACACCGGCGGCCTCCGCGCGCAACCGCTCCTTCTTCGATGTGCTGGGCGACTCGCAGCGGCGCAGGAGCGGCCAGGGCGGCGGGCCTTCGTCGTTTTGGCAGGACCGTGTGGTGATCGTCGGCTCCTTCGGGGCAAATCCGCCGCTGGCCGATGCCGGACCCACTCCGCTCGGAGCGCGCACGCCTTACTGCGCCACGCACTGGAACATCGCCGATGCGATGATGCGCGGAGCCTTCATCCATGTGCCCGGACCAGCAACGCGGGCGGGCGTCACTCTGGCGCTGATGCTGGCTGTCAGCGTGCTTTCCTGGAAGCTGCGCGCCCTGTGGGCGACGGCGGCGGCGGTGCTTCTCAGCGCGGCCTATGCCGCCTGCTGCGTCTGGCTGCTGCACGCGCGGGGACTGTGGCTGCCGCTGGCGCTGCCGCTGCTGGGCGCCACAAGCATCACGCATGTGACGATGACGTTTTTCCGGCTCGTCATCGAAAAAGGGCACAAGCGCCGCCTGCGCAGCGTCTTCCAGCAGATCGTCTCCCCGCGCCTGCTGGAGATGATTCTCGACCAGCCGCACGTCTCATGGGCTCCGCGCCAGAAGGCGATGACGGTTTTCTTCGCCGACATCCGCGGCTTCACCGCGCTCACAGACGACTCCCGCCTCGACCGCATCGGCCTCACGCCTGGGCAGGAGCCGCCCGATCCCGCGCAGTCGCAGGCCCTCCGCGACCGGCATGCCCTCGACACCGTCAATCTGTATCTCGGCCTCGTCGTGGACACGATTAAAAAGCACGGGGCCACGCTCGACAAATACATGGGGGACTGCGTCATGGCCTTCTGGGGCGCGCCGCTCGACGACCGCCATCATGCGCTCAAGGCCGTCCGCGCCGCCGTGGAGGTGCAGCGCCGCATCCATGATCTCAATGAGCGGCGCCGGATGGAAAACGAGAGCATCGAGCAGGAAAACCGCACGCGCATGGCGGACGGGCAACCACCGCTTCCGCCGCATGCGCTGCTAACTTTGGGCACCGGCATCAACACCGGCCTGATGACCGCCGGCTTCATGGGATCCGAGGCGCACCTCTCCAATTACACCGTCTTTGGCCGCGAGGTGAACCTCGCCGCGCGGCTGGAGTCCCTCTCAGGCAGCAGCCGTATTTTGATTTCCCAGGCCACGCTTGACGCCGTCAGCGCGGACGACCCGGCGCTGGCCGCCAGCGCGCGCGGCATCGGCGCGCATCCGATGAAGGGAATCCAGCAGCCCGTGCCGGTTTATGAAGTGTCCTGGCAGGAAACGCGGAAAAATAACAACGAAGCGCAGGCGGGCGCGTTATAAGGCGCGGCCCCGATGGGGACCACCCGCAATCCACACCGTCATGAAACCGAAATCCAAAAAAAAGGCGGCAAACAAAAAAACGGCGCCCAGGCGCGCCATTCAGAAACGCGGCGCGCTGAAAAAAAAGACCACCACTGCCGCAGCAAAGAAACTGACCTCCCCGGCACCCAAGCCAAAGCCGGCAGTCAAAGCCCCGACCCCTGTCATCAAGGGCGGGATTCGGGAGTACTTCGTCGTCCGGGCCGCAAAGACACCCGCCGCGCTGCTTTCACCTTTGACTTCCAACGGCAAGCCGAGGATCAGCCTCAACGAGGGTGAAATCTGGATCGAAGACTCGGATGGCGTCACCACTCCCGAAACTCTCCCTTACGAGCTGGAGTCGGGCGACACCATCTGCACCTACAATCCGGGGGATGACCCCAGTGATCCCGCCACCCTTCCCGAAATCCAGAGCTTCGAAGTGGACTGCTACGAGTCCGACGGCAGCTACTATGAGGACGTCATCGTCTATGACTACTTTGATGACTGCATCTCGGTGGATTTAACCGTGCTCGACGAGTGCATCGAGGAGCCTGAGCCGGCCACCGACGAAAACCCCTACACCTGCAATGACGGCACCTTCAGCATCGGCATCGAAGGCTGACCTCCCATCACTTCAAACCCATCACCCTCCGCCCACCATGCCACTTTACCTTAGCGTTCTGAAATTGACCGGCAGCGTCACCTGGAGAAACGGCACCACCGGCACCTTCATCCCGCTGAACAACTGCCAGAGCTTCGACACCGCCGCCACGGCCACCGCCCAGTTCCGCCTGCGCACCAACGACGCCTCCATTGAGATTCACCAGTTCGAAAGCCCCATGCAGTCCCCGCCCTGCCCCGTCCCCCACAAAGGCAGCACCATGATCATGGTCCTGAACCGCGACCCGGCGAATCTGAAAAAGCGCCGCGGGAATCTCACCCCCCGCTCGCGCAAAGCCCTCGGAGCCAGCGGCAAAAAGCGCGAACTCAAAAGAAGGAGCGCCACCCTGCAATCCGTCCAGACCGGCGGGGTCACATTGGAAATCCGAACCTGAGCGCCTGTCCGCACTGCGCGGAGTTTGCCGCAGTGACACCGGTGCCGGCGGCCGCTTCACAAAGCGGGCGGAACAAACCCCCGCCCCGGATGCGTTTTCCCGCCGTCATGAAAACGCCGCTCATCCTCCTCACCCTCGCCTCCGCCGCCTTTGCCCAGCCGCCGAACATCCTCCTCGTCCTCGCCGACGACCTCGGCTACGGCGACCTCGCCTGCTACGGAGCCAAAGACCTGCGCACCCCCCATCTCGACCGCCTCGCCGCCGAGGGACTGCGATTCACCGACTGCTACGCCGGCCACGCCAACTGCTCCCCCTCCCGCACCGCCCTCATGACCGGGCGCACCCCCACGCGCGTCGGCGTGCGCAACTGGATCCCCGAAGACTCCCCCGTCCACCTCCGCCGCACCGAGACCACCCTCCCCACCCTCCTGCGCCAGGCCGGCTACACCACCTGCCTCAGCGGCAAGTGGCATCTCAACGGCGCCTTCAACCACCCCTCCCAGCCCCAGCCCGGCGACCACGGATTTGACCACTGGTTCGCCACCCAAAACAACGCCTACCCCAGCCACCGCAACCCCGCCAACTTCGTCCGCAACGGCACCCCCCTCGGCAAACTCGAAGGCTACGCCGCCCACCTCGTGGCCGACGAAGCCCTGCGCTGGCTCGACACGCGCGACAAGTCCAAGCCCTTCTTCCTCTACATCGCCTTCCACGAGCCGCACGAGCCCATCGCCTCCGACGCCCGATACACCGCCCTCTACCCCCACGAAGACCCCGCCTACAGCGCCCACCACGGCAACATCACCCAGATGGACGACGCCTTCGGCCGCCTCATGGCCAAGCTCGACACCGACGGACTGCGGGAGAGCACCCTCGTCTTCTTCACCAGCGACAACGGCCCCGCCATCACCGCCCAGCACCCCTACGGCTCCGCCGGCCCCCTGCGCGACAAAAAAGGCTCCCTCTGGGAAGGCGGCATCCGCGTCCCCGGCATCCTGCGCTGGCCCGGCAAAGTCCAGCCCGGAGCCACCAGCGCCGAACCCGTCAGCGGCGTGGACCTCCTGCCCACCCTCTGCGCCGCCGTCGGCGTCACCCCGCCGCAGGACCGCGCCCTCGACGGAGCCAGCATCCTCCCCGCGCTCGAAGGCCGCCCCGTCACCCGCTCCACCCCGCTTTACTGGCACTTCAACCGCGCCAGCGGCGAGCCCAAAGCCGCCCTGCGAGCGGGCGACTGGAAAATCCTCGCCACCCTCGACAAAGCCCCCGCCGCCCGCACCAACGACATCACCGAGCAGGACGAGCGCGACTTCAAAGAAGCCAGGCTGCAAAACTTCATGCTCCACAACCTGCGCGCCGACCCCGCCGAGCAGCGCGACCTCGCCGCCGCCGAGCCCGCCAAACTCGCCGAAATGAAGGCCCTCCTGGAAGCCAAATACGCCGAAGTCCAGGCCGAATCCCCCACCTGGCCCGCCTGGACCTTCACCGGCGCCGAAGGCAAAAAGATCGAATGGCCCGACTATGTGAGGAAAAAGAAAGCCGCCCCGAAAAAGCAGCCCTGAGCCGTGGAAGCGGCGTCCCGCCGCTTTTCGCCCCCTTTGCACACGGAGCCTTCTTTCTCCACCGGGCTTTTGGAGAGGGTTTTTGGGTCTTTGGAGGCGCTTCACCAAGCTCTGGAGACGGTTTTTGGGGCTTTGGTGACGCTTCACCACGCTTTGGAGACGATTTTTGGAGCTTTGGAGGCGCGTCACCAGACTTTGGTGACGGTTCACCAAGCTTTGGTGACGCGTCTCCAGACTTCCCGGAGCTTTCCGGACGCTTTGGAGACGCGTCTCCAAACGGTGGAGAATTCTCCCGGAGACGTGGTGAGGCGTCTCCAAACCGTGAAGAAAGCGCTGGAATGTCCGGGGATGCGTCACCCCAGCGCCCGGAATGCGCTGGGAAGTGGGTTCACCCGCCTCCACGGGTCTCAAAACGCTCCAGGGAAGCCGCCGGGGCGTCTCAGGAGAGGCGCTGTGGCGGGTTTGGACGTGGAGGCGCAGAAAGCAGCGGAGATCGGGGTGGACGACAAGTCTCCAGAGTAATGTAAGAATTCCCCAGTGACCGATTACAACGAAGCTGAAAAAGTCGCCAGGAAGCGATTTTTTTTCAGGGATGGGGTGTGCGGCAGCGTCGGCGCGCCGCCTCAGCCCCCGCTTGGTGCGGCTGCGGGAAAGGCGCTGCTCTCGGCGGGATGACGGCCTTCTCAACGCTTCCCCTTCGAGGCGGCCTGGCTGAACCAGTCGCCGCCGCCGCTGGAGCTGCCGCTGCCGAGGTTGCCGAAGGGGTTGTTATTGAAGCCGCCGCCGTTGGCTACTGGCTGGGGTATGGGCCGCTTGCGAAAACGCGGGATACTCTTTTGCCCGCACATCCAACCCTGCATTCTGACGAATGCTCCTAAGGGCTCCCCAGCTCAACAGCGCCGCTGTCCGGCTCAATGTCGCCCGCAGCATTGCTGAGGAAATAGCCGCAGCCGCGCGCGTTCGCGCCTTTTTGCAGCAGCACTCCTCTAAAGACAGGCAGCTTCTTTGCCGCGTCCGGCCAGTCTGGCGTGAAGGCGCCGCTCATCATCCCGGTCTTTGGCGTGAGCACCAGGCTCCAGGTTTTGTCCCTGGCATCCAGCTTCACCACTTTGTTGCCCTCGAAATTGAAGCGCGCGCTGAGTTCATCCGCCAGTTTGCCATTTTCAAAAAACAGCGCGGCGTTTCCTGTTGGCACAACTGGATTGCCCAGACCGAGCGCGGTTTGCACCGGCACCGAGCCATCGTAAAGCGCGCCCACCAGTCCCAGCGCGATGCCGCCCGGCCAGCCTGCGCGGTAGGCTTGCAACACGGACGGCTTGGTTTCCGCCACCGGGCGGAACCACCGCATGTCCGCACTGGTCGCATCGCTGTCGAGATGCGCCTCGTCAAAGACCAGCGTGCCCAGCAGGCTGCCCGCCTTGGTCTTGCCGCCGGGGGTGGGCAGCACGACGAAGACCTCCGCCGCGTCGCCTTCCACGAGGAAGGACGCCGCTGTCACTTTCGTGCCCTCGGCCAGGGTGCCCGCGAGCTTGAGCGTGCCAGTGCTCAACAGCGTCAGGCCCGCGTGGCCGGTGCCTTGTGGATACTCCGCCGCCGGTTTGAACGGGACTTGCGCCACGGCGGGCAGGCCCAGCGTGTAATAGCCTTGCTTGCCTTTGGCATCCAGCAGCGCGCCGCGCACGGGGGCGGCCTTCGAGTAAAGCGGCGGTCTTGCCTTGCCGGTGCTGACATGAGTGACCTCGTTGACGGTGCGGGTGACGGTCATGGTGAGGCCGGACTCATCCCATGTCATTGACAGCTCGCGGCCCGCGAAGGGCAGCGCGGAGGCCAGCACCGCTCCCGCCTTGAACCACACCGAGCCGTCCCCGTGCAGCGCGCCGGTGAAGGGGACCACCAGCCCGTCCATCCACAGCTTACCGCTGAGGCTGCCCTTGGCGGGCGTGAGCGCGGCGCTGAGGAAGCCCGCGGTGTCGTTGCCGGGCGGCGTCGTTTCATCGGGACGCAGCAGGCCCTGGAAGACGGGCTTCGCCCCCAGCGCCGCCATCGCGCCCTGGGTGAGCGGGTTCGCCACGAACACCGCCGTCACGCCAGTGTCCTCCGCTGGCATGACAAGAGCCGCCACATTCCCGCGCACCTCCGCCCCCTCCGGCAGGCCGGTCCAGTGGCTGAAAAGGTGGCTCGTCTTCGCCGCCGCCGTCACTGTGATGGGCGTGCCCGGCAGCACCTGGCTCGTGGCGGGATTGCCCTTGGTCAAGGCGGTGGCGTTCTTCGCCGTGGCCGCCTTCAGCACCACGGTGCCCGCCTTGTCCGGCATGGTCTCCAACGCCGCCGGCACCTCACGCAGCAGGGTCAGCAGATAGCGCCGCTCGAAGGTGAACACGCGCGTGATCGAGGTGCTGTTGCCGCTCGGGTCGTAAGCTGTGACCACGAGCGTGTTTTCGCCGATGGCCGGCGTGATCTGCGCCGAGAAAGGCACCGCCGAGGGTTTGCTGCTCGCGCCCAGCTCAGCCAGTACCACTTCACCGCCATTGAGCACCACCTCCACGCGCTGCACCGCATAATCATCCCCCGCCGTGCCCGCCACCATCAGCGGGGAGGGCGCGCTCACCGTCTTGCCTGCGGGTATGGCGAGCTTGAGCGTCGGCTTCTTCGTGTCCGGGAAACCGGTGCCTGCACCGCGTATGGCGAAGGTGAATAGCGGATCCGCCGGCGCATTGCTGGCGATGCTCACCATGGCCGAGCGCAAGCCTGCCTCGGAGGGATCAAAGGTGACGGTGAAAGCCGCCGACTCCCCCACCGCCACCGGCGAGTCAGGCTGCATCGTCACCCGAAAGTCCGCCGCATGTTCCCCGCTGATCTCTACGCGTGGCAAGCCAGTGAGCAGTAAGGTCTCTAGCCCTGTATTGATAATAGTATAATTACGAGACACAGTTCCAAACGCATGGTTCGCCCAACCAAAGTCCGTGTGATCCGCCCCTCTTGGAGTTGAATCACCGTTAGCTATGCCCACTCTGTTGCCGCTGAGGGCGATGCTGGCCGCCTCGGTGCCCGCTCCCGCCACGGTGAAGGCGAAGAGGGCTTCGTCCGCATCGTTGTTGGCGATGCTCACCACCGCTGTGTGCGGGCCGGGGGTGGAGGGTTGGAAAGTCACCTCGAAGGTCTGCGTTCCGCCCTGCGCCGCTACGGTGGCGCTTGCGGGCTGCGCGCTCACGCTGAAGGCAGCGCTGCCACTGAGATTCACGAGCGGTGTGCCGGTGAGCGCCAGGGCTACAGTGCCGCTGTTGATGATGGTAAAAGTTCGCACCACCATCCCGCCGGCCACTCCGGCGCTGCCAAACTGCGTGTGGTCCGCCGCCTCTGGCGTGGCGTCCCCGTTGACAATTTCCACCCCGTTGCCGCTGAGGGCGATCTCAGGAGAGGGGAAGTTCATCCTCCAGACCGCCATCAGGTTGGCCGTGCCGTAGAGATGGCCGTCACTGCCAAAGACGGGGATCCCGCTCGGGCGAGCGGCTTGGCTGCCATCAAAGGAATGCAGCAGAGTGTGCGTGCCGCTCGAGGTAATCTTGAAGACCGTGCCATAGCCGCTGGCTGTGGCACCATATTCGGTGGTGCCGTAGAAGGCGCCATCACGGCCCTTCACAAGACCGGCGATGGGGTGGCGACCATTGGCGTTATTGAAGCTGTGAAGAAGGGTGTGCGTGCCGCTGGAGGTGATCTTGAAGACCGTGCCGTAGTCGTTGGCTCCGCCATAATAAGTGGTGCCGTAGAAGTCCCCGTCACTGCCCTGCACCAGCCCGTCCCAGGGCGCGATGCCGTTGCTGCCGTTGAAGCTGTGCAGAAGTGTGTACGTGCCGCTGGAGGTGATTTTGAAGACGGTGCCCGCTTCGCTGACTCCACCAGAGTAGGTGGTGCCGTAGAAGTCGCCATCACTGCCCTGCACTAGCTCGGCCCTGGGCCAATTGCCGCTGGTGCGGTTGAAGCTATGCAGCAGGGTGTGCGTGCCGCTGGAGGTGATCTTGAAGACGGTTCCCCAGTCGCTGGCTCCACCCTCCTCGGTGGTGCCGTAGAAGGCGCCATCGCTACCCTGCACCAGCCCGGCAGTGGGCCAACGGCCGTTGGTGCGGTTGAAGCTGTGCAGCACCGTGTGCGTACCGTTGGCGGTGATCTTGTACACCGTGCCATTGTTGCTGGCTCCGCCCTCATAGGTGGTACCGTAGAAGTCCCCGTCACTGCCCCGTACCAGCCCGGCATGGGGATTGCGACCGTTGCTGCCGTTGAAGCTGTGCAGTACGCTGTGCGTGCCGCTGGGGGTGATCTTGAAGACGGTGCCATAGCCTCCGGATCCGCCAGAAAAAGTGGTGCCATAGAAGGCGCCATCGCTGCCCTGCACCAGCCCGGCAACGAGGATGCCGCCGTTGGGGCTGTTGAAGCTGTACAGCAGGGTGTGCGTGCCACTGGCGGTAATCTTGAATACGGTGCCGTTGTTTCTGGCTCCGCCCTGGTAGGTGGTGCCATAGAAGTCACCGTCACTGCCCTGCACTAGTCCGGCAGCGGGCCAACGGCCGCTGGTGTTGTTGAAGCTGTGCAGCAGGGTGTGCGTGCCGTTGGCGGTGATCTTGAATACGGTGCCCCAGCCGCTGGCACCACCCTCGTCGGTGGTGCCGTAAAAAGCCCCATCACTGCCCTGCAACAGACCAGCTACGGGGTATCGGCCGTTAGTGGAGTCGAAGCTGTGCAGCAGGGTGTGCGTGCCGCTGGGGGTGATCTTGAAGACCGTGCCAAAACCGCTGGCTCCGCCCTCGTCGGTGGTGCCGTAAAAAGCCCCGTCACTGCCCTGCAACAGACCAGCTACGGGGTATCGGCCGTTGGTGGAGTCGAAGCTGTGCAGCAGGGTGTGCGTGCCGCTGGGGGTGATCTTGAAGACCGTGCCGTAGTCGTTGGCTCCGCCATAATAAGTGGTGCCGTAGAAGGCACCATCGCTGCCCTGCGCCAGCCTGGCCCTGGGCCCGCTGCCGTTGCTGGAGCTGAAGTTGTGCAGCACGGTGTGCGTGCCGTTGGCGGTGATCTTGAACACAGTACCATTGGCATTGGTACCGCCCTGCTGAGTGGCACCGTAGAAATCCCCATCACTACCCTGCACTAGCCCGGCCTGGGGATTGGTGCCGTTGCTGCCGTTGAAGCTGTGCAGAACCGTGTGCGTGCCGCTGGAGGTGATCCTGAACACGGTGCCGGCGCCGCTGCTGGCTCCACCATCTGATGTGGTGCCGTAGAAGGCGCCATCGCTGCCCTGTACAAGCCCGGCAGCGGGGGTGCCGCCGTTGGTGTGATTAAAGCTGTGCAGAACCGTGTGTGTGCCACTGGAGGTGATCTTGAATACGGTGCCCCAGCCACTGGCTCCACCACCAGATGTGGTTCCGTAGAAGGTGCCGTCGGCACTTTGCACCAAATCGGCACGTGGGTAGCTACCGACATTATCTGAATAGAGAATTTCGAAAGTTTGCGCCTGGATGTAAGCCGAATGCAAGCCCAGGAACAAAGTGGCAGCGGCGAACAGAAAGCGACGCAATGAGTTCATAATGTCTGGCAGAATCGAGACTGCGAATCCCAACATTTTTTTAACGCAGAAATTTGTTAGCCTTTTAACAGGCTGCAGCCCTGGGAAAAAGCTATTTCTGCGCGGAAATGCGGCGCGGCGTGGGCTTTATGGACTTCGTTGACACGGCAATGAGGTCAGCAAGGCCGGTGGCATAACCTGCGTCGCCTCAGTCCCCGCTGGTAGTGGCTAGCGGGGCGGGAAAGGCGTTGCTCTTGGCGGAATGACGGCCTTTTCACCGCTTCCCCTTCGAGGCGGCCTGGCTGAACCAGTCGCCGCCGCCGCTGCTGGAGCTGCCGCTGCCGAGGTTGCCGAAGGGGTTGTTGTTGAAACCGCCGCCGCCGCCCTGGGGTCTGCCGCCGCTTTGGCCGCGCTGGCCGCCGCTGCTCTGGCCGGCGGGTCTTTGGCCTCCTCCTCCGCCGCCGCCGCCCTGGCGGCGCTCGAAGTCGGGCTTGGATTTGAGGCTGAGGGCGATGCGTTTGCGCTGGATGTCCACCTCCATGACGGTGGCCTGGACGCGCTGGCCGACTTTGACGGCCTCGGCGGCATCGCGCACAAAAGTGTCGCTGAGCTGGCTGACGTGGGCGAGGCCGTCCTGGTGGACGCCGATGTCTATGAAGGCGCCGAAGGCGGTGACGTTGGTGACGACGCCGGGCAGCTTCATGCCGACCTGGAGGTCCTTCATTTCATTGACGCCTTCCTGGAATTTGAAGACCTCGAACTGCTTGCGCGGGTCGCGCCCGGGCTTGGCGAGCTCGCTCATGATGTCCTGGAGCGTGGGCAGGCCGACATCGGCGCTGACGTATTTTTTGAGGTCGAGCTTCTGGCGCAGCTCGGGCCGCGCCATGAGGTCGGCGACGGTGCAGCCGAGGTCGGCGGCCATTTGCTCGACCAGGGGGTAGCGCTCGGGGTGGACGGCGCTGGAGTCGAGCGGGTGGGCGGCGTCGCGGATGCGCAGGAAGCCGGCTGCCTGCTCGAAGGCTTTGTCGCCGAGGCGGGGGACTTTGAGCAAATCTTTGCGGGATTTGAAGGGGCCGTTTTCGTTGCGGAAGGCGACGATGTTCGCCGCGTGGGTGCTGTTGAGGCCGGAGACGTAGCTGAGGAGCTGCTTGGAGGCGGTGTTGACCTCGACGCCGACGTTGTTCACGCAACTGATGACGATGTTGTCGAGGCCGTCCTTGAGGAGCTTTTGATCCACGTCGTGCTGGTATTGGCCGACGCCGATGGATTTGGGGTCAATTTTGACCAGCTCGGCCAGGGGGTCCATGAGGCGGCGGCCGATGGAGACGGCGCCGCGCACGGTGACGTCGTGGTTGGGGAACTCCTCGCGCGCCACTTCGCTGGCGCTGTAGATGGAGGCGCCGCTTTCATTGACCATGATGACGGGGATGTGCTTGGGCACGCCGATTTTGTGGATGAAAGCCTCGGTCTCGCGGCTGGCGGTGCCGTTGCCGATGGCGATGGCCTCGATCTTGAAGCGCTCGACCAAATTCAGCACGAGGGTCTTGGCGTGCATGAGGCTGTTGCCCTCGCCGAGGAGGTAGATGACGTCGTTGAAAAGGAGCTGGCCCTGGGCGTCGAGCACGACGGTTTTGCAGCCGGTGCGGAAGCCGGGGTCAATGCCGAGCAGGCGCTTCTGCCCGAGCGGGGCTGCCATGAGCAGCTCCCGCAGGTTGTCGGCGAAGACTTTCACCGCCTCGGCATCGGCTTTCTTTTTCGACTCAAGGCGGAACTCGGTCTCCATGCTGGGGCCGAGCAGGCGCTTGTAGCAGTCGGCGCAGGCCAGCTTCATCTGCTCGGTGAGGGTGTTGCCGCCTTTGGCGAACATGTGGGTGACGAGCTGCGTGGCGGCCTCCTCGGGCGGCTGGATGCGCATGAGCAGGAAGCCCTCTTTTTCGCCTCGGCGGATGGCGAGCATGCGGTGGCTGGGGATGGATTTGAGCGGCTCGGTCCAGTCGAAGTAATCGCGGAATTTCTGCGCGTCGGCCTCGGTCTCCTTGCCGAACATGACCTTGGAAAGCACGGTGGCCTGCTCGGCGAAGAGTTTTCTCAACGCGGCGCGGGCCTCGGCATTGTCGCTGATGCGCTCGGCAATGATGTCGCGCGCGCCGGCGAGGGCGTCGGCGGCGTCTTTGACGCGCAGCTCCTCGTTTTCATGGTCGGGGTTGAGGAACTTGGCGGCCTCGGTGGCGAGGTCTGGCGCGGGGGTGGCGAGGTTGGCCTCGATGAAGTCGGCCAGGGGTTCGAGGCCTTTTTCCTTGGCGATGGTGGCGCGGGTGCGGCGCTTGGGGCGGAAGGGGGCGAAGATGTCTTCGAGTGTGTTGAGCGTCTCGGCTTTCTCGATCTTGGCGCGCAGCACGTCGGTCATGAGCTTGCGCTCCTCCAGGGATTTGACGATGGAAGCGCGGCGGTCGTCGAGGGCCACGAGCTGCTCCAGGCGGTCTTTGACGGCGAGGATCTGCACTTCATCCAACATGCCGGTGGCCTCCTTGCGGTAGCGGGAGATGAAGGGCACGGTGGCGCCGTCGGCGAGCAGTTTGGCGGTGGCGCCGACCTGGATGGCCTTCACGCCCAGCTCGCGGGCGATGCGTTCGACATGGGTGACATTGATGTTGAGTTCGGAGGCTGCGGACATGGTTGGGGAAAGATTGCGCGGCCCGCACGGTGGCCTGGCCGACGTTTGAGGTAGCGAGCGCATCCGAGCGCGGCAAGGCGAAGAAGCCCGGCGGGGGAAATTAACTTTCTTGACAGCGAAAGCGCCGAGAAGTGGCACGCTGGTCATCAAGAAAGCTGGGCCAGAAGTAGGCCAAATCGGCGCATCGCCTGGTGATCTGTGATATTTAATATAAATTTCATAATTCGACTTGGCGAACCCCCTCCCGGTGGGATGGTACGGCATTTCCACCATGCGCACCCTGTTTTCCAAGCCGCTTCGCGTCCTCGTCGCCGTCACCCTTTTGCTGGCGGCAGGGGTGTTCTGGCTGGGCCGGCCTGTGAATCCGCCGGGAAATTCCGGCCGCTCCGTTTCGCGGTTGCCGGTGCAGTCCACAGCCCCCGGCCTGCTAAATGAAAGCCCCCTGGCGGAGGGGGAGGAGGAGTTTCAAACCCGTGCCTCTTTGCTGGCGGGCAAGGTGTTCAGTCTCAAGGAAAGCGGTCGTCCAACCAGCTTCAGGCTGGCTTTGGACAGGCTCCATGTGACTGACGCTCCAGTTGCGGCGAGGGAAAAACGCTCCATGGCCGCAAGCGCGGCGGCTTTGCTGAATGAGGCGGAGTCCCATGCGGCAAGGACCGGGCGCTGGCCGGGGTTGGTGCTATTTCCAGCGGCTGATCCTCCGGCGGAGGCCGGGCTGGACGCGGAGGAACTGGAGCAGTGGCGGGAAAACCAAAAGCGCGTGCTGACAGAGCGCGTGCTCATCCGCGCGAGTGATCCCGGCGCTGCGGAGCAGGCGGCGGAAAAGGCGGGCTTGCGCGTGGCAAGGCGGCCGGAGTATGCGCCGGACCACCTCATCGCCGAGGCGGCGAGTCCGCTGGCGGCGCTCGACGCGCTCGACGCCCTCTTAACGCATCCTGCCGTGGCCTCGGCGGAGCCTCTGCTGCTGCGCAAGCGGGCGCTGAAGCTGCTGCCGGATGATCCGCTTTTCCCCAAGCAATGGCATCTGCGCAACACCGGCCAGGAGGGCGGCAAAAAGGGTGTGGACGCGAATGTCACGGAGGTCTGGGACGAATATCAGGGGGAGGGCGTGCGCATCGCCATCGTGGACGACGGATTGGAGACCAGCCACCCCGACCTCGCTCCGAACGTGGACAGCGCCAACCATTTCGACTGGAATGATGAGCCTGCCGACACCGACCCAAGTCCAAATGTGCTCACTGACAAACACGGCACCGCTGTGGCTGGTGTGGCTGGCGCACGGGGGGGAAATGGCGCCGGTGTCAGTGGCGCGTCACCAAAGGCCACTCTGGTAGGCTTCCGACTCATCGCGGACTTGTTCAGCGCCGAGGATGAGGCGGACGCGATGGCGCGCGGCATGGACCTTATTCAGGTCAAAAACAACAGTTGGGGCATCCTGGACGGATATCCGTGGGAGCTGGGTCAGACCGGCGCGCTCTTTGACGCCGCCATGAGCCAGGCGGCCACTCTGGGACGCGGAGGGCTGGGCACCATCTCCGTCTGGTCCGCGGGCAACGGCCGCCACCAGGGCGACCAGGGCGGCAAAGATGGTTATGCCAGCAACCGGTACGGCATCACCGTCGGCGCGGTGACGAACAAGGGCGCGCTGGCCTTTTACAGCGAAACCGGCGCGCATCTCTGCGTGGTCGCGCCCTCGGCGGAAAACCGCGCCGGCATCGTCACCACGGACCTCGCCGGCATTCGCGGCTACAATGACGGGCTGAACCTGAAAAATCTGGGCGACATTGACTACACCAACGACTTCAACGGCACCTCAGCCGCCGCGCCTGTTGTCTCCGGCGTCGCCGCTCTCATGCTGGAGGCAAACCCGAATCTGAGCTGGCGGGATGTGAAAGAAATCCTGCTGCGCTCCTCTACCCAGATCGGCGGCAGCTCCGGCTGGGTTTCGCGCGATGCCAGACCAGAGCTGGGTTTGCCCGCGGTGAAGCATCATCACTCGTTCGGCGGCGGTCTGGTCAACGCGCGCGCGGCAGTGGACATGGCAAAAACATGGACCTCCCTCGGCCCCGAGGTGGAAATTGTGAAAAGCGCTGTGAGCACCGAGTCCGGCCCCGCCTCGATCAAGGGCGGCACCACCATCCTCATCCCCGAGGAGACAAAAAAGACCCTCAAAGTCAACCGCATTGACCTCGACTTCAGCGCCTCCACCGCCCTGCGTGTCGAGCATGTGGCGGTGACGGTTTCCATCACGAATGCCAAACGCGGCGACATGACAGTGAAGCTCGTTTCGCCCTCCGGTGTCGTCAGCGTGCTGGCTCCGGCTTCCGCGCAGGATGTGGGCTCGGATTACAGTGACTGGACCTTCACCAGCCTGCGCCACTGGGGCGAATCCTCGCGCGGAGTGTGGAGCATCATCACTCACGAGCCTGATGATGGCTCCACCGGCAAGATCAATGCCGCCGCCATCCGTCTCTTCGGCACCGCCTGGCCTGCCGCCGAAATCGTCACCGCCCCAAAGGATGCCCTGCTCGCCACCGGTGACAGCCTCGCCTTCACTGGCGCGGTCTCCGGCCAGGCCCCGCTCACCCGCCAGTGGCTGAAAAACGGCAAGGTCATCGCAGGCGTGGCGGGCGACTCCTTCAGCATCGCCTCCGTCAAGCTCGCGGACGCGGGAACCTATGACTACATCGTGTCCAACCTCACAGGCCTCGATGGTGCGCGCGCCTTGCTCGGCGTGGTGGACCGCGTGGTGGCATCGCAAAACCTCGTCGCCGGCAGGACCGCCACTTTCACCGCGCGCACGGCGGGACCATCCACGCTCCGCCATCAATGGTTCAAAGGCGCGCAAATGCTGGAGGACGACGGCCGCGTCACCGGCGCGCGCTCTCCCGTGCTCACGCTGCGCAATGTCAGCAACGCCGACGCGGAGGATTACTTCTGCCGAGTCAGCCTCGGCGAGCTTTCCCTCGACACCCTGCGCGGCACTTTGGGCATCATCCAGAAGCCCGTCCTTGAGGCGCCCGATCCCGGGTCGTTCTTCACCTTTGCCAGCGGCTATGTCGAGTATCAGGTCAATGCCGATAACGCGCCCGACAGCTTCACCGCGCGCGGCCTGCCGCCTGGGTTGAAGCTCGATCCGAAAACCGGCCTCATCTCCGGGCGCCCCGACAAGCCGGGCATCTACACGGTGACGATCTCTGCCAGCAACGCGGCCGGGAGCAGCGCGCCCGTGACCGCCGTGGTGGAGATCGCCCCTCTGCCGCAGGGAACCACCGGAGTCTTCACCGGCCTGCTGGACCGTCTCTTTTATTACAACGGCGGCCATGGCGGCTTCGTCACTCTCACGGTGAACGAAAGCGGCCGCTTCACAGGCCGCATCATCCGCGGCGGCTTTTACACCACCAACTTCACAGGCAGGCTCGACATTGATCCGCAAGCCCAGGCCCCCGAAGCCACCGTCCTCATTCCCCGCGCCGCGCCGCATCCGCCATTGGAGCTGTTTTTCACCCTCGCGGATGGAGTCCTAGAGGGCGACCTCAGCGCGCCTGGCGAGGAGGGCATCCGCGTCCGGGGCTTCCGCCAGGCAAAATCCGCCACTCCCGCCTCCGTGGCCGGGCGCTACAACATGCCGCTGCGCACCGTGCAAAGCGACGCCGCCTATCCGCTCGGCACCGGTCACCTCTCCGCCGTGCTTTCGGCGCAGGGAGCGGTGAATTTTTCCGGCAAACTCGCCGACGGCACCACCCTCACCGGCTCCGGCATCCCGGCCTCCGGGGGCGAGCTGCCGCTGCACCGCATGCTCTACAACAACACCGGCTCCATCCAGGGCCTTCTCATCCTCGACCGCGGCACGCCCTCGTTTGAGGCGGCGCTCGACTGGGGCAAAAACACGCAGGCTCCCGACTCCACGCGCAGTTATGTGGCGGGATTCCCCGTGCATGACATTGGCGGCGGCGGCGGGCGCTACCTGCCGCCCGCGACCGGCCAGCCTGTGATGGGCCTGCCCTTGCTCGACAACAACGCCGTGCTCGTCTTCACCGAAGGCGGCCTCGCCGCGCCCTTCAGTCAGTCATTGACCTTCGGCGCGGGAAACAAAGTCACACTGCCCGCCGGCGCGGCCAACCCGCATCAAATCCGTGTCACCCTCAACAGCGCCACCGGCCTCGTCACCGGCACGGGCAAGGCCATGGACATTGACCCGGACAATCCGGGCCTCAACCGCCAGCGCCAGGGCAGCATGTCCGCGCTCATCATCCAGGGCGAGGCGCGGGCGGAGGGTTATTTTCTCCTGCCCCAGGACCAGGGCAAAACCTCGCCCATCTGGTCCGGCCGGGTGATGCTGCAAGCGGACTGACGCGGCCGTAGCGCTCGTAGAGGAAGTCGTGAGACTTCCGGGTTTGAAAGGAAGGGTGACGCCCCCGCGAAACATCCAAATCCCCGAATTCCCTCACTCCACACGCAGGTAATCCAGAGCGACGTACCAACGGCCGGGCCGGGCTTTCGGGTTGGCGCCGGAGATCGTGATCTCGAGCTTTTGCGCGCCCGGCTTGAAGTCGAACTCGCCGAGCAGCACCTCTTCGGTGTTGGTGACTTTGGCATCGTAAAGATCCATCTCCACCGTGGAGGCCGCCGCGCCGTTCACCGTCAGGCGCACGCTGCCGTAGTCGGGGGCCTTGGTGAGCACGGCATAGACTTTGCGCTTCCCAGCCTCAGCCACGGGGAAGCTGAGCGTGAGGGTGTCGCCCGGTTTGCCGCCGGTCCAGAAGAGGTGGGAGTCGCCGCTCCAGCGTCCGTCGCGGAAATTGCCCATGCCTTGCGGCGCGGTTTTGCCATTCGAGACTTTAGCTTGCAGCTTCTCCGCCTCAATCATCCCCGCGCCCGCACCGGCATCGCCGCCGGGGCTTTGCAGGTAGGCGACCAGGGCCAGCAGTTGCTCCTGGGGCAAGGCGTCGAACAAGCCCTCGGGCATGGTGCTCACCGGTGACACCGTGCGTTTTTTCACCTCGGCCTTGGTGATGAGCTGCTCGATGCCGCCGGGCATCGCCACCTTCCACGCGGCAGGGGATTCCTCCTTGATGATGCCGCTGGCCAGGCGGCCATCTGCGAGTTCGAAGATGTTAAGCTGGTAGTCCTTGCCAATGACCGCGTTGGGATCGAGCACGTTGTCGAGCAGGTAGTCGAGGTTTGCGCGATTTGAACCGGTGAGGTCTGGGCCTACCTTGGCACCCTGACCGAACAGCGTGTGGCAGGTGCCGCAGACAGCACTGTAAATCGTCTTGCCCTGGGCCAGGTCGGCCTTTGCCAATGCGTCGGGCGTGAGCATGGCGCGGAACTTCTGTTTGCGCTGCTCCAGGTCCGGCTTGGGCGCGTTGAGATCTCCCCACACTTCCTTGAGCAGGGCGGAAACCTCGGCGTTTTTCAGAGCATCCATCTGCCGCGCCAGAAAGGGCGAGAGCAGGCTCTTCGCCACCTTCTCCTCCTTCACCGCCAGCAGCAGGGTCTTCGATCCCTCGGGCGTGGTGGCCAGGGTGTTGATGGCGTCGTTTTTCACCACCGGTGCCAGCGCGGGCAGCAAGCCTGCCAGCATGGCGGGTGTGCGCGGATGCGGCAGTGTGGCCAGCGCCTGAATGGCCGCGCGGCGCAGTGTGGGGTGGGCATCCTGACCATTTCCTAACAAAGTGTGCAAAATGGCCGCCGTCTGCGCATCGCGGATCTGCACCAGCAGCTTCAAAGCCGCCACCCGCGCATCCAGCGGCGCGGTCGAGGTCAGGCGCTCGCGGAAGGCGGCGATGGCCGGCTCGATGCCCATGAAGGCCTCCAGCTCGGCGACGAGGATGCCCTTCGCAGGCGGACCCATCTCCGGTGTGCGCGGAGACTCGGTCATCTGCGTGGCCATGAGGCGGTCGCGCAAAGTGTCCCAATCGGCGGGTTTGGCGATCTTATTGCCCGCACGCGCGGCCTCGACCACGGACTTCAAGAGCGACTCGCGTTCCTCCACATCCTCCGAGTCCGCCGCCACGCGCAGAACAGCCGTGCGTCCCGCCTGCTCGGCGCCGAGGCGGCGGTAGATGAACTGCGTCACCTTCGGCATCTTCGACACCCGCGCGAGTTCCAGACCTGCTTGCGCGTCATCTCCCACCAGCGGCTCGATGCCGTACCAGATCAGCAGCGGGATCATTGGGTCGTCCTTGTCCTCGGCGCGCTGGAGGAGGGCGGCGGCGAGGGCTTTGCGCTGGTTTTGCGGGAGCCGCTGGAGAGCGGAGGCGAGTTCGCGGCGGACGGTGGGGGATGCTTCTTTTTGAGCCAGACCCGTGAAAGCCTTGGAGCGTGTTTCCCAACCATCCGCATTGATGGTTGGGTCTTCCGTGACCAGCAAAGGCATGCTGGCAAGCAGCCTTACCGCGGAGGTTCGAACGCTGGCGCTATCTGATTTCAGAGCGGCAATTTCTCGGATGTCCTTTTGTGTGGGAGCATCACTTTTGTCCAGGTAGTAAGCACTCACGCCGATCACATGCCGGAGCCAGAGAGATTTGATGGTTTGGTTGGCTGCCGCAGTCCGAAGCACATGATCTGTTTCGAGTTCCTTGGTATAAACCGCCCTCTCCATCAACACCCGCCTGGCCATCCGTGAGAACCACTCGTTCTCCGTCTGCACGGCGAGTTGGGCGAGTTTCACATCCGTCTCTTTAGAGAGATCAAACGGCGCGGTGGGGAAGTCGGACAGGTCGGACCTGTCCGACGAAGTCGTGTAACTCACCCGATAAATCCTCCCATTGCTGCGGTCCCACATTTCCACGGCGTTGCTGCCGCGGTGGCAGATTTGCTTGTCGGCCCAGTCGCTGACATAGAGGGAGCCGTCGGGACCGACGCGCTGGCTGACGGGGATGAAGTGCAGGTCGTTGGCGCGCAGGAAATCGCTGCCGTGCTTGCCGATGTAGGTGCTGGCCTTCGGGTCCAGTTCGTCCATTACAAGGCGGTGTCCGTGCAGGTTGCCGAAGATGAGCTGGTTCCGGTAGGTGGCGGGGAACTGGCTGCTCTGATAAATCGCCAGGCCGCAGTGGGCATGGCCGCCGCCCATCATGTTCGTGTCATCGGAGATGAGGCCGCCTTCGCGACGCGGTCCCCAGTGCGCGTTCTCGCGCACCTCGCCGGCGAAGTGCGCGTGGTCGGCGATGGTCTTGATGTCCTCGTAAGTGTGCGGATTGAAATGCTGCCCCGCCTGCCGGTGATAACGCCCGCCGGGCACGATGTGGTAGAGATGCGGAATCACACACGCGGTGACGAAAAACTCGCCGTGCTGGTCGTAGTCAAGCCCCCACGGGTTGCTGGTGCCGTGCGCATAGACTTCGAACTCATGCCGCACCGGATGATACCGCCACACGCCCGCATTGATCGGCACGCGCTGCGCATCCGGCGTGCAAGGCTTGCCCACCCGGCTGTGGGTGAAGACACCGTGGCAGCCGTAAAGCCAGCCGTCCGGCCCCCAGATGAAGCTGTTCAGCGTCTCGTGCGTGTCCTGGCTGCCCCAGCCGTCGAGCAGCGCGTAAGCGGTGAAGTTGAGGCCGGGGACTTTTGGCCGTGGATCGGCAGCATCAGGAGCGTCGGGTTTGTCATCGCGGTCCCGGTCCGGGATGAACATCAAATACGGCGCGGCACCGACCCACACACCGCCGAAGCCCAGCTCGATGCCGCTGACCAGGTTCAGCCCTTCGGCGAAGACCTTGCGCGTCTCGAAGGTGCCGTCGCCATTGCTGTCCTCGAAGATCAAAATGCGGTCCTGGCCCGCGCCCACTTCGCGCGGCTTCGGGTAGCTGTTGCCCTCCACCACCCACAGGCGGCCGCGCTCGTCCCAGCACATGGCGATGGGCTGCACCACATCCGGTTCGGCGGCGATCAGCTCGGCTTTGAAGCCGCCGGGCAGTTGCAGATTCTTCAAGGCCTCCGCCGCCGGCTGCCCTTCCTTGTACTCGCCGTAGGGCATGAGACCCTCGCCATACATTTTCTTGGGCCGCATCTGCTCCGCCACCTCCTGGCTCACCTCCTGCCGCTCCTGGAGCAGGACAAAGACGCCCGCCTTGTTGCCCACGATCACATCCGGGAAGCCGTCGCCATTCACATCCCCTACCTGCACATCCACGCCCACGCCGCAGTCCGCGCTGATCAGGTGCGGGATGAATTCCACGCCGCCCTTGCCATCGCGCTTGGTTTGCAGCCAGTAGAGCACCTTGGCGGCGTGCTCGCCCGCGTCGCGCCCGTTGTGCGCCCAGTAGCGCTTGCCCGTGACCACATCCATCACACCATCGCCATCCATGTCCGCCAGATGCGCCGCGTGCGGCTGGCTGAAGACCACGCCGTAATCATTCTCCCAAGGATGCTCGCCAATGATGAGCCTGCGCTCCCAGTTCGCCCCGCCCTGGCCCGCGCGATTGAAAAACACAGCCACCCCATGCCGATGCGCCGCCAGCGTGGTGAAGATGTCATTGCGCCCGTCGCCATCAAAATCATACGCGAACATCTGCGCCCCGCCCGGCACGCCGAGCGCGAAGGTGTGGGGTTGCCAAGGAGCCGGACTTGCCAAGTCCGCGCCGGAGTTGGCAACTCCGGCTCCTTGCCGCCACCAGCGCTTCGCCTCCAGCAGGTCCAGTTTCCCGTCGCCATCCACATCCCCCACGCCCATGCCGTGGGTGAATTTGGCCACCTGCACATTCTCCGTCACCGGCACGAAGGGCCACATTGCCGTCGGATTGCTCCAATCCGGCGCGAACCAGCCAAAGCGTCCGCCATTGCCGCAGACGATCTCCGGCTTGCCATCGCCGGTGATGTCGGTGAACACGGGCGACTCGCCATCCACCACCTCGGCGACGATGTGCATGGGCCAGGGCTTGTCCTCGTCAAAACGGCCCGGATTCAGATAAAGCCGCGCCTCCTTGCCTGGGAAGCCCACTACCAGGATGTCCAGCCAGCCATTGCCGGTGAAGTCGTGGGCATAACAAAAAAAGTTGTCCGAATAGCCGAAGATGTTGAAGACCTTAGGCTCGTAGAAAGCGTGCTTCCTCTGCCAGTCCGGCCCCTCATACCAGTAAGGGCCGCTGATGATGTCCGCGTGGCCGTCCTTGTTGATGTCGGCGTAGTTGGCGCCTTCTGAGTAAAACTGGTCCTGCAGTTGCACCCGCTTCCAGGTGATGTGGGTCTCCGCCTGGAGCAGGGCGGGCAGGAGGAGGGAGAGGAGCGCGCGTTTCATGGTTGGAATTAGGCCAACGCTACCAGAAAGGCCTGATGGCGGACAAGTTTTATAAGAGATCGGACAGTGAAGGAGCGGAAGCGAAGCCCTCGGGTGACGGGCGATGGCGCTTCACTTTGACTCCAAAACTCCTCACTACTCAGGCGGGCCGGCCTTGCCGCAGATGCCGGACTTTGTCTCGCGAGCCTTGCGGGCCAGGGATTGCAGCTCGGCCATGTAGGTCGGCACATCGCGGGCGTCGCCCGGCAGGAAGGTGTCCACGCCGGACACGCGCGCGTAACCGCGCCGCATGAGCAGATCCGCCAGATAAACCGGCCTGCCGTCGTCGCCCTCCACGACGATGATGGCATAGTAGCGCAAGGTGTTCGGCACCCGTTCCCAGCGCGTCAGCACGTTGAAGGGCTTGCGCTTGAGCACATCCGCCACAAAGGCGGCGGCCTCCCTGCCTGTGCGCGTGATGGTTTCGACATCCTTCACCATGAAATAGCGGGCCTGCTCCGCCACACGCTGGGGATGGTTTTCAGTCGTCTCCAGGGCATCCACAAAGTAGAGCACAAAAATGTGCTCCTCCTGCCCGCTGCGCACGCGCAGGGTGTCAGCCTCGTTCGCCCGGCTTTCGACCAGTTCGGGGCGGGGAAAGATTTGAAACTGCTCGCTGACCTCCTTCGGTCGTCCGCCCTCGTCGGGCAGAGTCTGTCCCGGAATGCCGGCGACTTTCACGGGAATGGCCTGCACCGGTTCCTTGCGGGGTCCCCGAGCGATGAGACCGACGACCAGCACTACGAGCACCACGGCGGAGGCGATGGCGAGGGTGAAGATCGTTTCCCGGAGAGACATGAGCCGGGAACATACCGTGCAAAGCCCGTGTTTCTCAAGCTGTTCAACACGGGGAAACGGCAGCCGGGCCATTTTTCACCACCGGGATTCCGGTCAATCCAGCTCCGCATTGCCTCCGCGCCCGCCGCCAAAGCGGATCCACTTCTCCAACTCCACAGCGGCGAATGAAAGCAGGGCCACCGCGCCGATCGGCACCCAGGACCAGGCGTTCAACGGCGTGGTGTGAAAAAGGCGGTTCATCAGCGGCAGGTAGGTGAAGAGCACCTGCGCGGCGATCATGGCCGACGCTCCCGCGAGCGCGAGCGGATTGGTGAGGAGGCCGATGCTGAACACCGAGTGGTTCAGCGAGCGGCAACTGAAGAGATAGGCCGTCTCGACCATGACGATGACATTCACCACCGCCGTGCGCGCCTCGGACTCCGTCTCGCCGAGCACATTCATCTCGTGGAAAAACAGCCAGAAGCCGCCGCCGATGATGAACAGCGAGACCAGCCCGGTGCGCATGATGAGCGGGAAGGTCAGCAGCGGCCGCCGCGGATCACGCGGGCGGCGCAGCATGAGGTCAGGCTCCTTCGGCTCAAAAACGAGCATCAGGCCGAGAAAGATGGCGGTGGCCATGTTCACCCACAGGAGCTGCACAGGCAGCACCGGCAGCGTGACGCCGAGCAGGATGGCCACGAGGATGATGGCGCCCTCGCCGAGATTGGTTGGCAGGGTCCAGATGATGAATTTGCGCAGGTTGTCAAAGACACCGCGCCCCTCCTCCACGGCGGCCTTGATGCTGGCGAAATTGTCATCAGTGAGGATCATGTCCGCCGCGCCTTTCGCCACATCCGTGCCGGCGATGCCCATCGCAATGCCAATGTCGGCCTGCTTCAATGCGGGCGCGTCATTGACACCGTCCCCGGTCATGGCCACCACATGGCCGAGAGATTGCAGGGCCTGCACGAGGCGCAGTTTTTGCTCGGGAGCCACGCGCGCGAAGACTTCTGTTTTTTCCGCCAAAGCGGGCAGCTCATCGTCCGGCACATCCTCCAGTTCGCGCCCGGTCACAGCCTGTACGCCGTCCTCGTCCGCGAGGCCGATGCGCGTGGCGATGGCCCTGGCAGTCACGGCATGGTCGCCGGTGATCATTTTGACTTTGATGCCCGCCTGGCGGCATTTGGCCACGGCCTGGATGGCCTCCGGCCTCGGCGGATCCATCATGCCCTGGAGTCCCAGAAAGGTCAGCCCCTCACTCACATGCTCGTGACCGAGCGCGCCCTCGACATGCCCGCCATGCCGGCGGGTGAAGGCCAGCACGCGCAGGCCGCCGGCGGCCATCTCCTCCACCGCGCGGCGCACGGATTCCTTGTCCAGAGGCATGAGGCTGCCATCAGGATCAAGCGCGTCCGTGCAGCGTTCGAGCAGGCGCTCCACGGCGCCGACTTTGTAGATCATCGTGTCCCCGCCCGCCTGGTGAAGCGTGGCGCGAAACATGTGCGCGGAGTCGAAGGGGATCATGTCCAGCCTTGGCGTGCCCGCGTGGGTTTCCTCGTGAATGAGACCCGCCTTTGCCCCGGCAACGAGCAGCGCGGCCTCGGTGGGGTCGCCTTGCATCCCGGCGCGTCCGTCGTCATCGGTAAGCAGTTGGGATTCATTGCAGAGCACGCCAGCCAGCAGGCACTCGCGCAGGGCGGGTTTGCTTTCGACATCCAATTTCGCGCCGGCTTGCCTGATGTCCCCGCGCGTGTCATAGCCTCCGCCGGTGACATCGAACCACTCGCCTCCGGCAAAGACGCGCCGCACAGTCATCTGGTTCTCGGTGAGAGTGCCGGTCTTGTCCGAGCAGATGACCGTGGTGCTGCCCAGCGTCTCCACAGCGGGCAGCTTGCGGATGATGGCGCGCCGCCGCGCCATGCGGCTGACACCGATGGCAAGCACGATGGTCACCGCCGCCGGCAGCCCCTCCGGGATCGCGCCCACGGCCAGCGCCACCGCAGCCATGAAGGTGTCCACCGCGGGCTGGCCGCGCGCGAGGCCGATGAAAAAGGTCAGAGCCGCCAGCGCCAGGATCACCCAGAGCAGCAGCTTGCTGAACTCGGTGATTTTTTTCGTCAGCGGTGTGGAAATCTCCACCGCCTCGTGAATGAGCCAGGCGATGCGGCCCGTCTCCGTCTTGTCGCCAATGGCCCACACCATGCCCTCAGCCTGGCCTGCCGCCACAAGCGTGCCCGCGTAGGCCAGGTTTCTCCGGTCGGCGAGCACCACGTCATGATCCAGGGGATCGGGGTGCTTGCCGGCAGGCAGCGACTCTCCCGTGAGCGCGGACTCGTCCACCTGGAGGCTGTGGACATCGAAAAGCCGCAAGTCCGCAGGCACGCGGTCGCCGGACTGCAGAAGCACGACATCCCCCGGCACCAGCTCCTCCGAGGGCACGCGCAGCCTTTTGCCGCCGCGCCGTACCGTGGCCTCGGTGCGCACCATGCGGCTCAGCGCCTCGATGGCCTTTCCCGCCTTGGACTCCTGGATGAATCCGATGACGGCATTGATGAAGACCACGCCAAAGATGACCCCGGAATCCACCCACTCCCGGAGGAAAGCTGTGATCGCCACCGCGACGAGCAGGATGTACACGAGAGGCTGGTTGAACTGCATGAGGAAGAGCTTCCACGCCGGCGTGCCGCCGCGCGCGGTGACACTGTTCGGACCGTATTCCTTCCGCCTGCGCCGCACCTCGTCCACGCTGAGCCCGTGCTGGAGATCGGCGCGGAGCAGGCGGCACACCTCGCGCATTTCGAGGTGGTGCCAATAAGCAGGAGCGGCGGGACTGGCGTCATTGTTCATGGCGGCGGCATGGAAAAGGCGCATCCCCGCGATTGCAAGAAAAGGCGGTCCGCGCCTCCAGAATCGGGGCGTCATTTCCCAAGATCGGAGAGGTCCAGGCCAAGGCCGGGAAGTGACTCAGTTGCCGAAGAATGGGAATAACTTGCGCAGCTCGTCCTCGGAGGGGCGTCGGCCATATTCGCAGACCTCGAAAGTCTCCGCGTATCTCACCGCCGCACCCTTCTCAGGGCCGTGCCATTTGACGAGCAGTTCGCGGAACTTGTCCGCCTCGCTGCCCTGGCGCGCGCCCCAGCGGCGCTTGAGCCAGGCGCGGCGGGCGGTCTCGTCGGAAGCGGGGGGCACTTGTTTTTCGACGTGCTCAGCGGAGCCGTTGGCGCCGCCTTCATAGGCCTGGGAGGTCAGCTCGTGCAGGCCGTCGAGTTTCTGGTCAAAGGAGTCGTCCACGCTGACGGCGATGTCCGGTGTGAAGGGGTAGGGTTTTTGAAAGCCGTCGCTCGAATACAGGAACACCGGGTTCTTTTTCAGCGGCGGCACGTCCGGGCAGATGAAGGGCACCGTGACCATGAAGGCGGCGTCCTGGATGAGCACGCCCACATAACGATGGTCGGGATGGTAATCCCACGGGCGGTGGGCGATGACGATGTCGGCCTGCCACTCGCGAATGATGCGGGTGATGAGCTTGCGGTTCTCCAGCGTGGGCATGAGCTCGCCGTCGTGAATGTCGAGCACCTGGGAGGCGACGCCCAGTTTTTTCGCGCAGGCGGCGGCCTCGGCGGCGCGGCGCAGAGCCAGCGGCCCGCCCGCCTCGCGCCAGTGGCCGATGTCGCCGTTGGTCACGGACACCAGCTTCACATGATGGCCGAGGCGCGCCCACTTCACCGCAGTTCCGCCGGCTTTGTATTCCGCGTCATCGGGATGCGCCCCAAATACAAGAATGCGCAGCTTTCCGTCTCCTTCCTGGGCGGGCAGGATGCTGGCGGCGAAAAATGTGACAGTGGCAAGAAGGAAGGTGGCGCGGCGCATGTTCCTCTTACGCACCACAACAGAGCGAACCTTCGCGCAAGCGCAGCCTCGCACCTATTCAGTCCCTGCGTGACCGCTCGGCGATCATGAAAATGGCGAGGATCACCTCCATCACCACGCGCGCGGCGAGCACATAGATGACAAAAGCCACCGGTCCTGTGACCAGGGTGAAGACACCGTGGGTGATGCCGTCTTTGAAACCGCCAAACATCCATGCCAGCGTGCCCAGCAGCGCGCCCAGCAGGCTCAGCGCGTAAAGCACACGGATGAGCTGCGGTGTGACGAAGCGCTTGAAGGAAAAGTCCAGCACCAAGTCCAGGATGGCGCGCAGCTCGCCCCAGACGGGGCGTCCGGCGGGTTTCACCGGGGGTGGCGCTGGCTCGGTGTCTGGCATGGCGGGATCAGAGGGTCATTTCACAAAGCGCAGAATCCAGGGGTAACGGTAGTGCTTGCCTTCGTTCGACTGGATGGCGGCGATGATGATGAGCACGATGGCGGCGACGCCCACGGCAAACATCAGGATCATGGGCAGGATGAGCCAGAAGGTGAACATGCACACCACCGCGATGATGCTCACGGTGATGTTGAAGTTGATCGCCTCCTTCCCCTGCTCGTTCACAAAAGGCATGCCGTCTTTTTTGACGGCCCACAGGATCAGCGGCCCGATGATGGAGCCGCCTGGAAACGGAACGAGAAAACCCGCGAAGGCGAGCAGGTGGCAGATCATGGCCATTGTGCGCTCCTCTTTGGAGGGACCGGCCTGGGAAGTTGTCTCCTGGCCGCCGTCTGGTGGTGGTGTGCTGCTTTCCATACGGGCCGGATGCTAAGCCCGCGCGCGCCGCGCCGCAACCCTGGTCTTTGACGCGCGCCGCCGCCGCGCGTAGATGCGCCCATGCGCGCGCTCACACTCGCCGGCAAAGAAGACTTTGAATGGACCACACTGCCCGAACCCGCCGCTCCCGGCCCCGGCCAGGCGCTCGTGGCGATTCGCGCCATTGGCATCTGCGGCACCGACATCAGCGGCTGGCGGGGCAGGATGCCCTTCATCACCTGCCCGCGGATCCTCGGCCACGAGCTTGGTGTCGAGGTGCTCGCCACTGGTGAAGACGTGGCACATCTGCGGGCTGGCGACCGCTGCTCTGTGGAGCCTTACCTTGAATGCGGCGCCTGCCATTCCTGCAGCCGGGGCAAAACGAACTGTTGCGAGTCCCTTGAAGTCCTTGGCGTGCATTGCGACGGCGGCATGAGGGAGCGCATGATCCTGCCCGCGCGCAAACTACACTCGTGCGGCGGACTCCATTTTGAGCAGCTCGCTCTCGTCGAGACTCTCGCCATCGGCTGCCATGCCGTGGACCGCGCGGCGCTGGAGCCGGAGGATGATGTGCTCATCGTCGGCGCGGGCCCCATCGGCCTGAGTGTGCTGGAGTTTGCCCGGATGGCGGCCAAAAGGATCACCGTGTTCGAGTTGAGCGCGGCGCGTCGGGAGTTTGTGGCCCGTCATTATCCCGGCACGCATGTCGTGGACAGCCTGCCGGACGAGCCTGTGGCGCAGGTGGTCTTTGATGCCACGGGCAGCGCCGTCAGCATGACGCGCGCCTTCCGCCACGCACGCTTCACCGGGCGTGTCGTCTATGTCGGCATCACCCCGGATCCTGTGCCGTTGGATGACCCCCTGCTCCACCGGCGCGAGCTGACCCTGCTGGCCAGCCGCAACGCCGTCTCCGCCGACTTCCCGCGCATCCTCCGCCTCATCCAGGAGGGCCGCATCCGCACCGGCCCCTGGATCACACACCGCGCGCCGCTGGAGGAGCTGCCGGAGAAAATGCGCGAGTGGACCCAGCCCGAGGCCGCCGTGGTGAAGGCGGTGGTGGCTGTGTGAGGGGTATCCGCCGCGATGGCAAGTTTTCCCTTTCACCCTTCCCGCATCCGGTGCTAAAGGCGCGGCCTGTGATCAAAAATCCCGTGTCGTTTCTGCGCCTGACCGCCCTGCTGGAGGCCGTGTCCTACCTGCTGCTGCTTTTCATCGCCATGCCCCTCAAATATGTCTGGGCCATGCCGCTGGCGGTGAGGATCGCCGGCTCGGTGCATGGCGGTCTTTTTATCGTGCTCTGCCTCGCGCTGTGGAGGGTGCTCTTGAGCGCGAACTGGCCTTTCTGCCGCGCGGCGCTGGTGTTCGCCGCCTCACTGCTGCCTATCGTGCCTTTCCTCATGGACGGGCGCATGAAGGCGTGGGCGGATGAGCATGCGTCAGCTTAGTCGCCGACATGCGCTCTCGGCACGCGGCTGCTGATGCCGGTGAGGATTTCGTATGCGATGGTATCCGCCCTCTCGGCCACTTCCTCGACGCGAATGACCTCCCCGCCCTGAGCGCCTACGAGCACGACCTCGTCCCCGTTGTAAGCCGTGCCCTGCCCCAGGTTCACCATGAATTGATCCATGCACACCTTTCCCACGACGGGAAATCGCGCGCCCCTGATGAGCACATGCGCCTTATTCGAGAGAGCGCGCGGAAAGCCGTCGCCATAACCGCAGGGCACGGTGACGACGCGCACGGGATGATCACTCTGCCAGGTGGAGCCGTAGCTGACGGGGTGGCCGGACGGCAGCACTTTGAAATAGACCACGCGGCTGCGCCAGGTGAGGGCGGGCCGCACCGGTAGCGTCAACGGACACTCCGGGCCGGGCTGCACACCGTAAAGCAGGATGCCGGGACGCACCATGTCGAGGTGGCTTTCAGGCAACTGCAGGATAGCGGCACTGTTGGCGATGTGCCGCGCGGGCGTCGGCACGCCGAGCTTCTCATACACGGCCAGCGCCTCGTGGAAGCGCTCCAGTTGCAGCCGCGCGTGGGAGAGATCCGCCGCGTCCGCGTTGGCGAAGTGGGAGTAAATGCCTGCCACCTCCACATGCCGGCAGGCCAGGCCGGCCTCGATGAGCGTGCGCGCGTTGAAATACTGCACGCCGATGCGCCCCATGCCCGTGTCCACCTTCAGATGCACGCGCGCGCGGATGCCCGCAGCGGCGGCCGCCTCGTCCATCTGGCGCAGTTTTTCCACCGAGGGCGCGGTCATCTCCAGCCCGTGCCGCAGCATGGACGGCATCTGCGCGGCCGGGATGCCGCCAAAGACGAGCACCGGCAGTGTGACTCCCGCCTTTCGCAAAGCCAGCCCCTCCTCCAGCAAGGCCACGCCGAGGCAGTCCGCGCCGCATTTCTCCATGTGCCGCGCCACTTCCACCAGGCCGTGGCCGTAGGCGTTGGCCTTCACCACGGCCATGACTTTCGCGGCGCCCGCGCGGACACGGATGGCGGCCAGATTTTCCCGCAAAGCGGAAAGGTCCACCTCGACATGAGTCGGACGGATGCTGTCGTTTTCGGCGTCCATGAAGGTCGTCATGGCAGCCTTTCCAAAACGCGCAGCCTCTCGCGCCCGGCGCGTCCGGGGTAGGCCGCAGTTGGGATTTCATCCTCCACCACCCGCCAGCGCCCGGCGGGAAAAAGAGCGTCCAGCTCCGCCACCGGCAGGGCAAAAGGCGGCCCCTCCTCTCCGGGGTCCATCTCCGGCTCGATGAACCACACCCCCGCGAGGCGGCCGCCCGCGCGCAGGAGCCGCGCCGCCGCGCGCTCGTAGTCCGCGCGCCGCGCGGGCGGCAGCGCGCACAGGCAGGTGTGCTCGATGATCCAGTCAAACGCGCCATCCCACTCCGGCGGAGTGGCGAAAAGGTCCCCGAGCACGAAACGCTCCGCCAGCTCCGGGTAAGCCAGGCGCGCGCGCTCAACAGCGGTCGGAGCCACGTCCAGACCCGTGGCATCCATGCCCGAGGCCGCCAGCAGCGCCACATCATGCCCGATGCCGCAGCCGGGCACCAGCGCCCGTCCCTGCGGACGGCTCCGCTCCACCCACGCGAGCAGTGGTGGCGAGGGCGCGCCCTTGTCCCAGGGCGTTTGGCCGGTGATGTAGCATTGGTCCCAGTCGGTCATCGGGCCGCGAGGTTAGGGCGCGTTTGAAGCCTGGCAAGCGCGCTTCAAAAACCCTCATCCCCAGCCGCCGCCACCGGGCGTCTCCAGCCGCACGCGGTCTCCCGGCAGCACCGGCAGGCTGACGCTGGCAGGCAGCTCTTTTTCCTTCCCATCCCGGATCAAAATCTGCCGCCCCACTGCCCCCGCGCCGCCGCCCTCCATGCCATACGGGCCGCTGCTCCGGTGCTGGGTGAGCAAGGACAAAGTCAGCGGCGCCAGGAACTCGAACTCCCGCACCACGCCATCCCCGCCGCGCCAGCGCCCCGCGCCGCCGCTGCCTTGGCGAATGGCGAACTGCCTCAGCCGCACCGGGTAGCGCTGCTCCAGCACCTCCGGGTCGGTGATGGCCGTGTTCGTCATGTGGCTGTGCAAAGCGTGCGCGCCCTCGTAACCCGGCCCCGCGCCGGTGCCGCCAGCCACTGTCTCGTAATAGCCAAAGCGGCCGTCGCCGAACAGAAAGTTGTTCATCGTGCCCTGGCTGCACGCCTGGAGGCCAAAGGCCAGCAGCAGCGTGTCCACCAGCCGCTGGCTGATCTCCACATTGCCGCCCACCACGGCGGGGTCGCGCGCGGCATCTCCAGTAAAGACGGGATTCAAAAGCGTGCCCTCCGGCAATACCACCTCCACCGGCTCCAGCAGCCCCTCATTGAGCGGCAGAACCTCCCGCAGCAGCAGGCGCAGGCAGTAGAGCACCACACTGCGCACGATGGCGCGCGTGGCGTTCAGATTCCCCTGATGCGTAGGCGCGGTGCCTGTGAAGTCGAGGCGGAGGCGCTGGGCCGCGGCCTGAGTGACTCCATTGACCTGGCTGACCTGGACTTTTAAATGCGAGCCGTCATCCAAAGCCTGCTCCGCCATGCCCGCGCGGACCTGCGGCAGGAAGGCGCGCATGACCTCCGCGCTGTGCTCCAGGATGCCCTGCAGAGCCTCGCGCAGCCCCTCGCCATCCGCGCCAGCCAGCGCGCGGAGGCGCTCCACACCGAGCTGATTGGCCGCGAGCTGCGCGTGCAGGTCGGCCAAGTTATCCGCCACATTCCGCGTGGGATGCGCGGCTCCGGTGAGCAGCGCGGCGATTTCCTCAAAACACGACTCCCCCGCCTTCACCAAAAATCGCGGCGCGATGACCACGCCCTCCTGCTCCAGGCACGTGGCCGTGGCCGGCATGGAGCCGGGTGTGATGCCGCCAATCTCCGCATGATGCGCGCGGTTTGCCACATAGCCCAGCAGCGTGCCGCCGCCCGCCTCGAACACCGGCGTGATGAGTGTGACATCCGGCAGATGCGAGCCGCCGAATGCCGGGTGGTTCGTGATCAGCGTGTCCCCCGGCTGGAGGTCAAAGCCACGCACCGCCTCCCGCACGCACACGCCCAGCGCGCCCAGATGCACCGGGATGTGCGGCGCGCTGGAGACCAGCCGCCCTTCCGCGTCCAGCAGCGCGCAGGAAAAGTCCAGCCGCTCGCGAATGTTCGTCGAGATGGCCGTGCGGCAAAGCAGCGCGCCCATTTCCGAGACGATGCTGTGCAGCCGGTGGCGGATGAGATCGCGCGTTGGAGTGAAGCCTTTAGGCGACACGGGAGTGGACTCCGTTGCAGATCCTTTCCCGGAACAAGCTAAAGCTTGAACTCCAACAGCCCGCGTCAGCACATGCCCGAAGCCCGGCAGCAGCGCCGCCTGCCACCCCGGCTCCACCACAAGCGTGCTGAATTCATCCTGGATTAAAAGCGGCCCCGCGCCCAGCGCCTCCGGCTCACAGGTCAAAGGCGGGTTTTTTTCCCCGCCCGTGGCGCGCGCCACCACGCGCAGGCTGACCATCTCAATGACACGCGCGGCGGGCGGCGCATAACCAAAAAGACGCTGATAGGCGGCGCGATACAGCGCCTCAAGATCAGCGGCGTTTTCGAACTCCACCTGCAAAGGCGTGTCCTGCCCGCGCAGACGCAGCTCGGCAAGAAACGCCGCGCTTGTCTCCGCAGGATGCCCCAGCGCAGAGGCGGCCTCATCCGTCAGCGCGCGCAGCCATTCACTCAAATCCCCCGCACACTCCGCCAGCGGGCGCAGGATTTGCCGCGCGGCGAATTTTTCCGGCACCGCCTCGTGCAGCCCCACCGCGCTCAGGATGCCCGCGTGCTGCGGTGCCAGGATGGTGCTCATGCCCAGGTGCTCTGCCACCGCACAGGCGTGCTGCGGCCCCGCCCCGCCAAAGGCCAGCAGCGCGTAGTCGCGCGGATCATACCCCTCGGCCACCGAGATGCGGCGGATGGCATCCGCCATGTGCTCCACGGCCAGGCGCAGGCAGGCGCGCAGCAGTTCCTGGGGGGCGAGGCTTCCGTCCGACTCCGCGTGCAGCTCCAGCAGGCGGCGGCGCGCAGCTTCGGCATCGAGCGGGATCGGCGCGCGCGCGGGATCGAAGCGGCCGAGCAGCAAATTCACATCCGTGATGGTCAGCGGTCCGCCTTTGCCATAACAGGCCGGGCCGGGGTCGGCGCCCGCGCTCTCCGGCCCCACAGTCAGGCCCTGCGGCGTCCAGCGGCAGATGGAGCCGCCGCCCGCCGCCACGGTCTCGATGGCCACGCACGGAGCCAGCAATTGCATCCCGGCCACCTCCTGCGTGAAGCGCCAGCCGGGCCGCCCGTCAATGCGCGCCACATCCGTGCTCGTGCCGCCCATGTCCAGCGTCAGCACCCGCGCATGACCCGCCCGCGCCGCCGCATTCGCCGCGCCCACCGCCCCGCCCGCCGGACCGCTCAACAGCAAATCCTTTGGGCGAATGTCATGGTGCGTCTCCAGCCCGCCCGCCGAGTTCAGAACGAACAATGTTGGAGTGAAGCCCGTTGGAGTGAAGCCTTTAGGCGACATGGAAGTGGACTCCGCTGCAGGAGCTTTCCCAGAACAAGCTAAAGCTTGAACTCCAACAGCGTGAACTCCAACAGGCCCCGCCACCCCATCCAAAAACGCCCGCACCGGCCCCGTGAGATACGCATCCGCCACGGCGCTCTGGGCGCGCGGGAGAATCTTCGTGAAAGGCGCGATCTCCGCCGAGGCCACGACCTGCTCAAAGCCCGCGCCGCGCAGCAGTTCCGCCACGCGCCGCTCGTGAGCCGGGTGCGCGTGACTGTGCAGCAGCGCCACTGCGGCATGGCGGATGCCTTTTTCCAGCACCGCCCGCGCCGCCGTCAAAAGCGCCGCCTCATCCAGCGCGAGCAGCACCCCGCCTTGCGCGCTGATTCGTTCGCGCACCTCCACCACCGCCTCGAAAAACACCGGGCGCGGCTCGTGCCGGAGCGCGAAGAGATCCGTCCGGCGCTGGTCGCCGATGCGCGGCAGATCGCCAAAACCCTCCGTGATGAAAAGCGCCACGCGCGAGCCCTTGCGCTCCAGCAGCGCGTTCGTGGCGCGCGTCGTCGCCAGGCGCATCTCCACCGGCGGGAAAGGCGCGCCGGGCGCCGTGCGCGTGAGCAGCCGCGCCGCCAGCACAGGCGCCTCCTCCTCCGTCGTCAGGTCGAGCAACATCGGGGCCGTGGCAAAAACCGCGTCGAGATGCAGCACCGCGCCCGTCATCCCCAGCACGCGGCGTTGTTCACCCCCTGCCCGCGCCGAGAACCCCGCCCAGAAATCCGCCGGCATCTCCGGCAGGCCCGCCACCTCCACCTCGCCACCCGCCGCGCGCGCCACACGCACACGCAGCACCCCCGAGGAGAGCACCTTGCAGCGCGCCTCCCGCCCTTCCGGGTCGAGCGCGTAGGCATCTGTGAACGTGCCGCCCGTGTCCGCCGAGATCCGCCACATGGCTCACCTTTTTTCCAGTGGCGGCAGGCCGATATTCGGCAGCCAGCGCGCCTCCATGAGGGTGTCCTCATAGGTGGACCTGTCCTCTTTTTTGAAGATGCCCTCGGCGCGGCCGATCCATTCCTTCGCCTTGGCCTCGTCACGCCTGCCGAAGGCGATGGCGGCGTGGCCGTAGTAATAGGCGGCGGTGTCATCCATGAAGGTGAAGTGCTCTTTGAGAGTCTTTTCCGCCTCATCGAAGCGGTCCAGCTTCACCTCGCAAACGAGCCGTTTGAAAACAACCATGTGGCGGATGGCCATGGGTGTCTTGGGATAGTCGTCCAGCAGCTTCTGAAAGGCGGCGCGGGCGGCCTGCCAGTCATGCCGCACATAGCTGACCTCGGCCAGATGAAACCTCGGGATGTAATCGCCCGGATTCAACTCAATGGCGCGGGTGAAGAGCTCCTCCGCCTTGTCCAGGTCCCGCAGTTGGGGGGCCAGATAGATCGTGCCGCGCAGGTTCGGCAGATGCGGCGTGTCTGGCGCCAGCGCCTCCACCTCGTCGAGCTTTTCCAGCGCGTCGGTGAATTTGCCGGCGTTTTTCAAATCCTGCGCCTCCATCAGTTTGGCGATGACTTCCCTGGGAGGAGCGGAACCCTGCTGGGCCGCGAGCATGGCCGCCGCGGCAAGGGAGAGGGCGATGAGGAATCTGGCAAACATGCGTCCAGAGTAGTGCCGGGGGCTGCTGAGGCAAAGAAAAAGCGGCGCGGGCTGAGATACCGCGTCAAAACCATCCCCGCGCGCAAAAAGACAAGAATCGCGGCATGAAGTTTGCAACGGATCGCATCAACGCCTCGTAAATTGCGGTCCGATTTTACCCATGAAAAAAACCACCCTGCATTCCCTCATGCTGGCGGCGTTCTCCGCCGCCACTGTCCACGCCGACGCCTTGTCCGACTCTTATCTCGCGATGTTCCGCCCCCTGCCGGCGGAGGCACCCTCGCCGCAAAACGAACTGACCGAAGCGAAGATCAACCTGGGCCGCATGCTCTATTATGAGGACCGCATCTCCAAAGGCGGCAAGATTTCCTGCAACAGTTGCCACCAGCTCGACAAATACGGCCAGGACAACCTGCCCTTCTCCCCCGGACATGACGGCAGCCTGGGCGGACGCAGCTCCCCGCCTACCTACAACGCGGCTTTGCACATCGCCCAATTCTGGGACGGACGCGCCCCGACGGTCGAGGAGCAGGCCAAGGGCCCCGTGCTCAACCCCATCGAGATGGGCATGCCCGACGCCGACTTCGTGGTCAAGGTTCTGAAATCCATCCCCGGCTATGTCGCGGCATTCAAAGCCGCCTTCCCCGGCGAGGCCGACCCGGTCACCTACGACAACTTCGGCAAGGCCATCGGCGCCTTCGAGCGCAAGCTGCTGACCCCGGCGCCCTGGGACGACTATCTCAAAGGCAAAAAAGACGCCCTCACGGCCGGGCAGGTGAAAGGCTACGAGACTTTCGCCAAGTCCGGATGCGTCACCTGCCACAATGGCCCGGCGGTCGGCGGCTCCATGTATCAAAAGCTCGGCCTCGTGAAACCCTGGCCGGAACTCAAAGACCTCGGCCGTTTCGAGGCCACCAAGCAGGAGAGTGACAAGCACTTCTTCAAAGCCCCAAGCCTGCGCAACATCACCGAAACCGGTCCCTACCTGCACGACGGCTCTGTCAAATCGCTGGAGGAAATGGTCCAAAAGATGGCCAGCCACCAACTCGGCAAAGAACTGACCGGCGAGGAGGTCTCCAGCATCGTCACCTTCCTCGGCGCGCTCAAAGGCCGGATCCCCGCAGATTACATCGCCAAGCCCGCGCTGCCACCGAGCGGACCGGACACTCCGAAGGCGTGATCCGAACTCTGAATCATCCTCCAAAAGCAAACGCCCGGTGGGAACCCCCCCGGGCGTTTTGCTGCCGAATACTCAGTGCCGATGGCCGGACTCGAACCCGCAAGGGGGTTGCCAATATCGGCACGCGGGCGGCAGCACTCATCACGGACCTGGACCGGGCTTTGATCATGGAGGCTTCCGAAAAGCTGGCACCCTATGGCAAGACGCTGCGGGAGGCTCTGGACTTCTACCTTGCCCATCTGGGCCGCGTGCAACGGCCCTGCACGGTGGCAGAGTTGGTGGATGACCTTCTGACCCTCAAAGGCCGCGAAAAGAAGAGCCAACGCAACCAGAATGATTTGCGATTGAGATTGGAGCGGTTCGCAAGGGACTTTGAAGGCAGGCAGGTGGCTTCCGTGACGGCGGATGAAATTTCGTCATGGCTGCATGATCTGAATCTCTCGGCGGTGTCCGTGAGCAATTATCGGCGCGTGCTGGGTGTGTTGTTTAGCAGGGCATTAAGCATGGGCTTGATCGAAAGAAACCCTGTCGCAGCTTCCATGAAGCCGAACGAGATTGAGGGAGAGATTGGCATCCTGACTCCTGGAGAAACAGCGCGCCTGCTCGCCTTTGCTCACGATGAAATCCGCGCTGTGATCGCCCTGGGCCTCTTTGCCGGGTTTCGACATGCCGAGTTGATGAAACTCGACCGGCGGGAGGTTGATCTGCGCGGGGGCAACGCGACCGTGAAAGCCGCCAAAGCAAAGAGTGCAAGGCGGCGGATCATTCTTATTTGGGAGAATCTGCGGCATGGCTTGCACCTGTGGCAAAGCTCGCTGGCTCCGTCTGGCCTGAGAAGCATCAGCGCGGCAGAACCTTGTTTGATGAGGCACGGCGAGCGGCAGGCTCTGGCGATGAAGGCAGCGAAACCCCGGAGGAAAAGGCCGCTGGCTTGAAACTCAAGCCCTGGCCTCACAATGTCATGCGCCATAGCTTCGCCTCCTGCCACCTAGCCAAGTGGCGGAATGCTGCCTCTCTCGCCCTGGAACTCGGGCACACGGGAACAGCGCTGATTTTCAGCAACCACCGGGAGCTTGTCCGCCCCGATGAGGGCGCGGCCTGCTGGAACATCTCCCCCAGTAACGGCCGGCGATGTGGTGCAAGCTGGAAGGCCGGGCACGAATGCGAGGTCGCTTCCCCGCCGCTTTGACATCCCCGGCCTCCTGCGCTAACTCCGCCGCCCATGTCAGACAAACGCCAATTCTTCGGCACCGACGGCGTCCGTGCCACCGCCAACCACCATCCCATGACGCCGGAGTTCGTGCTCCGGCTCGGCCAGGCCGCCGCGCGCGTGCTCACCGCCGGGCATGAGGGGCACGAGCGCCCGCGTTGCGTCATCGGGCGGGACACGCGCGCCTCCGGGGAGATGCTGGAGGCCGCGCTCATCGCCGGGCTGAACTCCGTGGGCGTGGATGCCGTGCTCGCCGGCGTGCTGCCCACGCCCGCCGTGGCCATGCTGGCCGCGCGGACCGGCGCGGACTTTGGCATCATCGTCAGCGCCTCCCACAACCCCTTCGAGGACAACGGCATCAAATTCGTCCACGGCAACGGCCGCAAACTCAACGACGCCACCGAGTCCGCCATCGAGAAGATCGTCCTCGGCAGTGACACCGAGCCGGCCCGGCCCGAGGGGCGCGGCATTGGCCGCGTCAGCCGCCTGGCCGACAGCGTCGAGCTTTACGTCGCCCACGCCGTCGCCAGCATGGGCGGCACCCGCCTGGAAGGCATGAGAGTCGCGCTCGACAACGCCCACGGCGCCGCCTCCCTCACCAGCGCCGAGGCCCTGGTGCGCCTCGGCGCCGATGTGCAGGTCTTTCACTCCGAGCCCGACGGCTTTAACATCAATGAGGAGTGCGGCTGCACCCACAGCGAGGAGCTGGAGCGCCTCGTCCGCCAAAGCCAGGCGCAGGCCGGGATCGCCCACGATGGCGACGCCGACCGCATCGCCCTGTGCGACGAGGAAGCCATCGCCCTGGATGGCGACGAGCTCATGGCCGTGGCCGCCGAGTCCATGCTGCGCAAAGGCACGCTCAAGCAAAACATCCTCGCCGTCACCATCATGAGCAACTACGGCCTCGACGACCTCGTCTCCCGCCTCGGCGGCCGCGTCATCCGCACCAATGTGGGCGACCGCTATGTGCTGGAGCAAATGCACGAGCGCGGGCTGAACCTCGGCGGCGAGCAGAGCGGCCACATCATCTTTGGCGACTGGGCCACCACGGGCGACGGCCTCATCGCCGGGCTGCAGATTTTGAAGATCATGAAGGAGACCGGCGAGCCGCTCAGCCAGCTTCGCAAATGCCTGAAAAAATTCCCCCAAAGCTCCCGCAACCTGCGCGTGCGCTCCAAGCCCCCCGTCGCCGAACTGGTCGAGGCGCAGAAGATCATCAAAGAGACCGAGAAAAAACTCGGCGACTACGGCCGCGTCCTCCTGCGCTACTCCGGCACCGAGTCCCTCATCCGCCTCCTCGTCGAAGGCCGCGACGTCGAATACCTCGAAGCCCAGGCCGACAAGATCGCCTCCGCCGTCCTGGCGCAGATCGGGTAACCCGCGGTGGTGCAACAACGATGAGTAGAGTCACTTCACCGCGTCGTAACGCCAGACCCAGTCGCCCTGATAACGCTCGTCGTCCGGCTGCGGGGATTTTTCGCCTGGATGTAGTTCGAGATGAAAGCTGCCGCCGTCATCCCTGCCATCCATGCCGTCAGACCATAAACGGTATCCACCTTCCTCCATGAGCCGGTAACGCACCGGCTTTCCATCAACACCCTCCAGACACATTGAATACACCCCGACTTCCAGGTCTGCCAATGCCGCCGGGTAAGTCTGATGCCGCAGCCTGTGCCGCTCCAAAGCGCAGGCGAGCACGGCCTGCCGGCGGGTGTTTTCGACATGTGCGGCTTTGAGGTGGATGGTGACCGTCATCGGGAACACCAGGCGTGTGAAGAAATTGTCAAGTTTCCCCCAGGTCCATTTTGCATTGCTGATGAGCCAGTCCTTGAAGGCTTCATGCTGGCAAAACAAAGCCTCAATGCCGCCATCTTGAAACGGCTTGATGATCCAGCGCAGTTCATTTTCGACCAGGTGGCTCTTTGAATGCATGATCCATCCGCGTGGCAGGAGCGCGGCAAGCGCTTTGTCTGTGGGTTTCGGGCGGTCCGTATAAAGCCCCCAGATGCCATCGCGGTTCTGTTCCAGCTCGACCACGGTGTCGGAAAACATGGCGATCTCGGCAAAGGATGCCTGAAGCAACTGCGGCGAAAAATCGAGCGTGTTCAGCAATGCCTGGGCTTCGCCAAGCTGGCTGTCGTTCAGCAAGGAATCGCGCAAGGAATGCCAGACGAGTTCAAGGGCGGCCTGGTTTATGCCAAGGCTTACGAGAAAGGTTATCAAGGAAGGTTCCTGGACCGATGCCCTGGAGAGCCGGTGAAGAAGATGCAAATCCTGCATCACCGCCGCAACATCCCTGGAATGGATGGCCGTCATCCCATGAAGCGCGGCAACACCTGTCAAACTCGTGCTGCATTCGACGTGCTTGTATGAGAGAGCCAAAAGCGCCTCCGGCAGAGTCTCCTCCGTCAGCCTTGGCAGAAACTCCGCGTCGGGTCTCTCGCAAGCCGCCCGCCCAAGCTCCAGGATAAACGGAGTGTGTTTTTCGATGGCAAGCCGCAAACCCTGGACATCCGCCGGAGTGTCTTCCGGCCAGGGCAGAAATCCGCCGTCAAAATAGAGGAGAGCAAGTTCCTCCATGTTTATGCCTCGCGCGGCGGTGAAACACTCTCCATTCTTCGGCAGTCCAGCTTTTGACTGGGTCTCTTTGACAAAATCGCAGGCTTTTTCGATCTCATCGCGCCTGGCCTGGGCGGCGCGGGCGACCTCGCTGTCTCCGGGGGCGGTTCGTATGCCGTTGAGCGGTTCTATGGCGGCAAAATTTTTCGCTTCTGGAACGGGCGGCGGCAGGAGTTCGAGAAAGTCGAGCGTGCCGCCCGCCGCCTCCAGATCCGTGGCAACTCGCTGCCAGCGGCGGTCACCCGTCCAGTTCAAAACCCAGCATGGCAGCGCATAAAAGACAGCAATCACACCGCAACTCCAAAGCAGAACACGAAAGCATTGCCGGAGGAAAAATAGGGAGGTTTTCATGGCCGCGACAGGCATGATGCGCGGTGACCCCTGCCGGGGCAAGCGGATGCTATACCGCACGTCATCATGATTAGTGAATCCATTCCTGGAGTGATGGAGTGGTGGATTTTCAAGGCTCTAGCATTCCATGACTCCACCTTGCTGATTTCACAATTTATGGTGACGCGAGGCATCTACTCAACGCCGTCATGAAATGTGATTTCCAGCAGATAGCCCGGAATTCTAATCTGCTGGCCTCCCTGAATCTGTTGGAGACAGAATCAACGATTCACAAAAAGTGATGACGCGAAGAATACAAAAAATGCGGCATTTTATTTTGGACTCATTTTCGATCGTCCGGACCAGCTTCATCCTGCCAGTTTCATCAGATTTGATGCCGCAGGGCATCGCGGAATCATGCCGCCTGCGCGGGGACCGCCGCTTTTCCGCGGATCGTCACTTTGTCCATGCGCTGGCGGTCCATGTCGGTGATTTCGAATTCGAAGCCGTCATGCTGGAGCTTTTCGCCTTCCTGCGGCACATGACCGAAGCGGTGCAGGAGGAAGCCGGAGAGGGTGCGGTAGAGTCCCTCGTCGAGCTCGTCCTTCGGGACGGTGAAGCCGGTGCGGGCGGCCGCGTCCTCGATGGCGATCATGGCGTCCGCCAGCCAGGAGCCGTCGTCGAGCTGCCGCACCTGGGGCTCGGCGCGCTGGTCGAGGTCAGGCATGGACCCGAGCACGGACTCCATGAGATCGTGCAGGGTGACAAGGCCGCTCACGCCGCCGAACTCGTCCGCGACAAGCGCCAGATGCCGGCGGCGGCGGCGGAACTCCTCAATGATGCGCGGGCAGGGCATCGTCTCGGAGACAAAGACCGGCTCGCTGAGCAGGGACTCCAGCGTTTTGCCGGCGGAGGCCCCGCGCCGCGCGGCCCAGAGGGCTTTGACGGAGATCATGCCCAGCACGTTGTCGCGCGTGTCGCGGTAGGCGGGAAAGTGGGTGTGGCCGCTTTCCGCCATGAGCTTTTCGTTTTCATCGTCGGGCTCGTCGAGGTCCACCCAGATGATCTGGTTTTTCGGCGTCATGACATCGGCGGCGACGAGGTCGTCGAGTTCGAGCACGCCCTCCACCATGCGCTGCTCCCCCGGCTTGAAGACTCCGCTCAGGGTGCCCTGGTGCATGAGGGCGCGGACCTCGTCCTCTGAGACGCCGGGCTCCTCGCCGGGGCGCACGCCCAGGAGGCGCGCCAGCAGGCCGCTGGAAGCGTCCAGCAGCCGGACCACGGGGCCGGCCAGGCGGGAGAGCAGGTTCATGGGCGGGCTAAGACGGGCGGCGGCATCCTCCGGGGAATGGATGGCGAGGCGCTTGGGCACCAGCTCGCCGATGACAACGGAGAGGAAGGTGATGAAAGACACGACGAGGATGGTGGCCAGCATTCCGGCCCAGTATTCAGACAGAAAAGGCGCCTGGGCCAGCACCGGGGTGAGCCGGGCGATGAGCGCCGCGCCGCTTGAGGCGCCCGCCAAAGTGCCGACCAGGGTGATGCCGACCTGCACGGTGGATAGGAAGCGGCCGGGGTCCTCCAGCAGCTCCAGCGCGGTCCTGGCGCCGCTGCTGCCGGCGTTGACGCGGGTCTGCAGCCGCGCCTTGCGCGATGAGACCACGGCGATCTCGGCCATGGCGAAGACGCCATTGGCCAGCAGCAAAACAAACAACAAACCCAGTTCGAAAAAGATTCCCGTCATCCGCCCGCATCCAAGCCCGCAATAAGGCGGGCGCAAGGGGGCATGGTCGCTGTATAGCCGGGCGGATGCTCCTCAGCGCGCCGTGTCGTCCCCGCCACCCTCCTGCCGCCACCAGGTGCGCATGAGGGCGTGGCTGGCGATGGGGAGGGTGAGGAAAAGCAGGACCATGGCGGCGACTCCTTTCAGGGCGACGACCCAGGTGCCGGCATCAAGGGCGACGGCGGCCAGGAGGAGGCCGAGCCCCATGGCGGCGGCCTTGCCCGCGGCCTGCATGCGCGCGGCGAAGCCTCCCATGCGCGTGAGGCCGATGGCGGAGACCAGGACGAAGAAGGAGCCTGCCAGGAGCAGCAGGTCTTTGAGTATCTCAAGGGCGAGGGTCATGGGAGGCCTCCCGGATGCGGCGTTTTTGGTTCCGCACCTCAAGGGCGCGGGCGAAGGCGATGGTGCTGAAAAAGAGCACGCCTCCCATGAGCAGGACGGCGTCCAGGAACACGGCCTCGCCGCTGCGGACCATGTTCACGATCATGGCGGCGGCGATGACGACGGCGGCGAGATCTATGGCGAGCACGCGGTCGGCATCCGTGGGGCCGCGCCAGAAGCGCCAGAAGATGAGCAGGGCGGAGGTGCCGAGCATGAGGCCGCAGAGCTGGGTGGTGATTTCCTCCAGGTTCATGAGGGTAAAAGAAGGTCGAGCTGGTCCTGCAGGCGGGCGATGTCGCGGCTGAGACGGGTGACGTTTTCCCCGGAGTCGCCGCCGTAGAGGGTGTGGATGACGCATTCCCGGGCGTCGGGGGAGACATCCACGAAGACCGTGCCGGGGGTGAAGGTGATGAGGTTGGAGAGGAGGAGGAGCTTCACGTCGCTGGCGGGGCGCAGGGGGACGCGGACGAAGGCGGGGGCGATGCGCGGGCGGGGGGAGAGGACATCCCGCGCGACTTGGAGGCTGGAGCGGGCGACATCCCAGGTATAAGTGAGCAGAAAGCAGAGCCAGCGCAGAAGGATCATGGCGCGCCTCCTTTCTTCACGGCTTCGACATAGAGGGCGGGCTCGGCGAGGGCGCGGGCGGCGTTTCGGGCCATCTCCAGGAGCGGCTGGGGATGGAGGGAGAGTGCCACGGTGGCGGCGGCAAGCAGCAGGCAGGCGGCCAGGGACCACCGGGGCCAGGGGCCGGGGTCTGGCATGTCGGGCGGGGGGGCTTTCCAGAAGGCTTCCTTCCAGATTTTCGTCATGGAATAGAGGGTGAGCAGGCCGGTGGCGAGGGCGACGAAGGTGATCCAGCCGTCCCCGAGCGTGAGCGCCTCGCGCAGCAGAGAGTATTTGGCCCAGAAGCCGGAGAGAGGGGGGATGCCGCCGAGGGACATGGCGGGGATGAGAAAGAGAAAGGCGAACCACGGCGCGCTGGCGTAGAGGCCGCCGCAGTGCTTCAGCCCGGTGCCGCCGCAACGCTGGCCGATGACGCCGCCGAGCAGGAAGAGGTTCGCCTTCACCAGGATGTGATGGACGATGTAAAAGACGGTGGCCGCCAGTGCCGCGCGTGTGCCGAGGGCGATGCCGGCGACCATGTAGCCGATCTGGCTGACGATGTGGAAGGACAGCACGCGCTTGATTTCCATCTGGGAGGCGGCGCCAAAGACTCCGACGAGCATGGTGAGCGCGGCCGCCCACCACAGCACGGGCTGCATCCATGCCTCATGGACTGCGAAGACGAGGTGGAAGACGCGCATCATGGCATACACGCCCACTTTCGTCAGCAGCCCGGCGAAGACGGCGCCCAGCGCGGAGGGCAGGGCGGGGTAGGAGGCGGGCAGCCACATGAAGAGGGGGAAGACGCCGGCCTTGATGCCGAAGGCCACGAGCATGAGCACGGCGGCGCCCTGCGTGCCTGCGACGGCCCCGGGGGTGGCGAGCTTTTCATGCAGGTCGGCGAAGTTCAGCGTGCCCGCCTTTCCATACAGCAGCCCCAGCGCGGTGAGAAAGAGGATGGAGGCGGCGAGGTTGATGATGACATATTTCACCGAGGCCTCCACCGAGGCGCGCCCGCCGCAGAGGCCGAGCAGCACGAAGGAGGCGATGAGCATGACCTCGAACCAGACGTACAGGTTGAAGGCGTCCCCGGTGAGGAAGGCGCCGTTCACGCCGCCCAGGAGAATGAGCAGCAGCGGGTGCAGGCCGCGCGCTTCGAGGTCCTCACGCTTTTCCCCGGCCAGATAAACCGCGCCCGCCAGTCCGACCAGGGCGCACACGGCCACCATGAGCGCGCTGAGCGCGTCGCCCACGAGGCTGATGCCCAGCGGAAAAGGCCAGCCGCCGGGCTGCACCACATGGATGCCGCCCTCATGCGTGCCCGCCACCAGCGCCGCGCCCGCCGCGCACAGCCCCGCCGTGACCAGCAGCGTGATGACACGATGCAGCGCGTAACACCGCCGGCCCGCCAGCGCCTGGAGCGCGGCGCCGAGAAACGGCAGGAGAATCGGTGCCACCACCGCCGCCGTCATGCCGCGTCCTCCCGCGTCAGCTCCTCCACATCATCCGTGCCCAGACGCGACTGTGCGCGCATCACCAGCGCCAGCGCGAAGGCCAGCAGGCCGAAACTGATGACAATGGCCGTGAGGATGAGCGCCTGCGGCAAAGGGTCGGCGTAACCCGCCGCCGGCACCGTGCCATCCTCCGCGATCATCGGCGCCCTGTCACGGCGCAGCCCGCCGCTGACAAAAATGACCAGATTCGCCGCATGGCTCAGAAACATGATGCCCAGCAGCACCTGAACGAGGCTGCGCCGCAAAAGCAAATACACACCGAGGGCAAAAAGCAGCCCGGTGAGGATGGAGAGGAGGGTTTCCATGCGCGGGCATCTTGAAACAGCCGGGGCGGACTGGCAAGGCGGGGATGCCACGCTGCCCGCTCACTCCCAGCCCAGCGTGAGCTCCACCGGCCGGTGGTCCGAGCCGACATCGGGGCCGATGCCGCGCTGGATGATCCGCAGTGGCGCGGTGGTCATGGCATGGTCTATGGGCAGGGCGAAGATGGAGCGCGTGCTCCACGTCGGCGGCCAGGCCGGACCTGAGGCGCGCAGGCCGCCCTTTTCCAGCAGGCGGAAGGCATGGCACCAGGGCGTGGCATTGAAGTCCCCCACCAGCAGCACCGGCACGCCGAGCGCCGCCGTGTGGCGGGCGATGCCCTCAAACTCCGCCCGCTGCACACGCGCAAATCCCGCTCCCATCGGCGGCGGCGGATGCGTGCCGATGAGATGAAACTCCCGGCCCTCATGCGCGGCCAGCACCTCGATGCAGACCGAGTTCTCCGCGCCAAAATTACGCACCCGCATGGACCGGACCGGCACCCGGCTGAAAAACGCCGCGCCAAACGCGCCATGATTCGTCTCCAGCAAATGATGCGGATACCGGATCTTCAGCGGCTCCAGAGCGGCCGCCCATTCGCCATGCACCTCGGACAGGTAGATCATGTCCGCATCGCAGGAGAGCAGGTAATCCAGCACCTTTTGCTTGTGCGGGTTGTTGATCAGCACATTCAGGCTGACGACATTGAGCGGCGCGCCGCTCGCCGTGCCCTTGGCGGGTCTGGGCCAGGTGTGCTGGGCGATGAGCGCGGCATTCAGCAGCAGTGTCAGCATCAAGACATGGCGCAGGAAGCGGCGCCCGCGCCAAAGCGCCCACACAAGAGCCAGCAGGCTGACCCCGAGCTGCTGCCAGCGGAAGTGGCTGCAAAGATCCAGCGCCCAATGCCAGCCTCCGAACAAGCCGAGCCAGGAGGCGGCCAGCCCCAGGCAGATGCAGGTGTCGAGCAAACCGTCGAGCCGGATGCTGGCGGAGAAAAAGGAGCGCGTCGAAGGCATTGAAGACTGAATATGCGGGGCAAATCCACCCAACTTGGGACTCCAGACCTCACTCCCCTTCCCCGCCGGAGAGTTTCACCTCGCCGGAGAGGACGCCGATGAGGAAGGAGACATGGCGCTGGATGTCGGCAGTGATGCCCATGAGCTTGTTGCGGAAGAAGAAGAAAAAGAACATGGCCGGGATGCCGACGATGAGGCCGCCGGCGGTGGTGAGCATGGCCTCGCCTATGCCGCCGGCGAGGTCGGCGGGCTCGCTCTGGCCGAGCTTGAGCTGGTTGAAGGCGGTGATCATGCCGCTGACGGTGCCGAAGAGGCCGATCATGGGCGAGATGGTGGCGAAGACATTGAGGTAGTTCACCCACATGGTGTAGCGCGTCTCCTCGGCGTCGAGCGCCTCGCCGGCTGCCTCCTCCATGGAGACTTTGTTGGCCTGGTCGCGGTCGAAGTTCACCTTCAGCAGCGCGGAGGAAAGCACGCGGGTGATGCTGCACGGGTTGGCCAGGCAGTATTGATAAGCGGCGCCGACATCCTTTTTCTGCATGGAGTGGGTGAGCGCGTCCACCATGCTCTTTGGCGCCATCTTTTTGCCGCTGACGTTGAGGAAGCAATACGCGGCCACAGCCACGGTGCCGACGGAGAAGACGAGCAGGATGTGCATGGTCCAGCCGCCCTGGTGGTAGAGGTCCAGCAGCGAGGTGGTGTCCACGACTTCCGGCGCGGGCGGGGCGGGGTCCTGGGCAAAGGCGGGCGCGGCGGAGAGAGCGAGGGCCAGGAGCAGAGAGCGGAGGCCAAGCTGCGGGATGATCGAGTCGAGTTTCATAAGGGTCACTGGTCGGGAGAGGGGGCGGGGGTTTCGGAGGGAAGGAGTTTGCGGGCTTCGGCGGCCTGGGAGGTTTTCGGGTAGAGCTGGAGCAGATCGCGCGCGCGGTCGAGGGCGGCGCGGTTTTCTTTGGCGAAGAGATGCACCTGCACGGCGCCCCAGAGGGACTCGGCGGCCTTGTCCTCCATGGAGCCGTGGAAGAGCGGGGCTTGGAGAAATTGATCGAGCGTCTGGTGGTAGAGCTTGGTGCGGGCGGCGGCCAGCTCGTCGTCCTCCATCCAGCGCGGATGGTCTTTTTCGAAAATCTTCAGCCGCTCGAAGTCCGCCTGCGCCAGCACAAGACCGGCCTCAAGCAGCAGCCCGGGCTCCTCGTCGGACTCGGCCAGCTTTTGCGCCTCGGCGATGGCCTCATCAATGCGCTTGAGCTGGATGAGGCAGCGCAGGCGGCCGCGCTTGGCCTCATCCCGACGCTTTTCGTCCCAGTCCTCTTTTTCGATGAGTGAATAAATGCGAAAGGCGCGCTCGATGAGCAGGGGATCACCCGACTTCATGGACTGGCCGGCGAGGGTGAGGCCGATGAGACCGGCGTTGTTCGAGGGCCAGCGGAGGTTCACGGACTTCTCCTGCCAGAGTTCCAGCAGGCGCTTTTCCATGGCGGCGTTGGCGGGGTCGGCCAGCGCCTCGGCTTCTCCGGGCAGTGGGGCGAAGTCAATGAAGGCCACCTGGTCGGGCGGGATGTCGCGCTGGGCGGAGCCGCGCCCGCCGGGCAGCACCTCAAGCATGGCGATGGACTGGCTGGCGAGGCGCTGCACCTTGCCGCGCAGTTTGCGCCCGTCCTGGAGGTGGAGCACGTCCTGGGCGTGGAGGCTGGTGAGGCCAAGCAGCGCGGCAAATGCGAGGTGAGGCACCGTGATGAATCTCTGACTCGTAATCCTTGTCTTAATCCGTGTCTTAATCCGTGTCTTAATCCGTGTCTTCATCCCCGCCGAACACGCCTCCGGCGCGCTTGGATTACGACAAGGATCAAGACACGGATTACGAGATGGAGGGCGGCAGATCATGGTTTCACCTCCTCCTTCTCTGCCTCGGCTTGGCGCAGGCGGGCTTCATCGAGCAAAGGCTGGAGCGGTTGCAGGCGCTTGGCGGCTTCGGCGTGCTCGGGGTAATCCCGGAGCATCTCGGTCTTCGAGAGTTCGTCATAGACTTCGGCGGCTTCGAGTTTCTTGCCGAGCTTTTCCAGCGCCTTGCCGCGGGCGAGGTAGGCCTGGGCCACGAGGTCGCGGCTGCGGCCGTAGCTGAGATAGACGCGCTCGTAGAGGGCGGTGGCTTTGAGCACCTGCCCCTGCTTTTCCCAGAGGGCGGCCCAGGCGAGCAATGCCTCGGCCTTGGCGCGGGCGGGTGTGAGCTTGTCTTCGAGCAGGGCTTTGTACACCTCCACGGCCTGGTCGGGCTTTTTCCCGGAGGCGAGAAGTTCGGCCTTCTTCATGAGCACGCGCGGGCGCAGGGTCATGGTGGAGACGCGCTTCTCGAAGCGCTCGAACCACGCCAGCGCCTCGAGCGCATCCCCAGCTTCGGCGGCCAGGAAGCCGAGGCCGGCCAGGGCGCGGTCCACCTCCACGGCGCGGGGGTGCCAGCGGATGAGGTCGGTGTAGAGTTCGCGCGCGCGGCTCTTGCTGCCTGCGGCAAAGGAGGCGTCGGCGCAGTCGGCGATGACGCGCGGGTTCTGCTTCTCCACATCGAGCAGGGAGGCGGCCATCATGAAGTCGGCCTGCGCCAGGCGGGGTTTGTCCGCCGGCTGCATGTGGCCCTCCATCCAGTGCAGACGGCTGACCAGGGTCTTCTGCCCGGCCTTGTCCGCCTCGGCGCGGCGGCGCTGGATCTCCCGCAGCAGTTCCACGCGCCCGGTCTCGCCACGGTAGAGGCGCGGCAGGGCGAGCAGGATGTCCTCGATGCCGTGGTGCCCTGCCTTGTCGCCATAAGTGATGAGCGCCTGCCAATACTGCTCCCGCGCCTCGTCCAGCCGCTCCTGGGCGATGCTGGCATGGCCCGCCCAATACACCGCCTCGGGCAGCCGCTTGCTTTCCGGCTTGGCGGCGATGTATGCCTGATGGTGCGCGCGCAGGCCGTCCCAGTCCTTGCGCAGCTTGAGCACATTGCCGGTTTTAAAATGCGCCTCGTCATGCCAGCGGCCCGAGTCGGGTGACACGGCGCGGTAGCTTTCCAGGCCGCGGTCTATCTCGCTGATCGAGCAGTAGATGTCCCCCGTCAAAATCCGGCTCTCGGCCAGGTCCGGCCCGTCGGGGAAGTCGCGCGCATAGGCGGCGAACTCCTTCAAGGCGCCCTCATAGTCCCCCAGCGCATACAGGCAGTAGGCGCGGCGGAAGACCGCCTGCGCACGGTAGCGCGCGGCCTTGCCATGCTTCTTCAAATGCGCGGCCAGGTGCTCGCGACACGTCGCATACTCCTTGTCGAAGCTCAGCGCCATGCCCCACCAATAGTCCGCGTCCTCCGCCACCGGCTGCTGGTCATGAACGCGGCGCACTTCTTGAAAAATGCGCATCGCCTCCGGGTAATCGTCCGCCATCAGCCGGCCCATGCCCGCCATGAAGAGCGCCTGCGGAGCCAGCTCGTGCTTCGGGTGGTCCCTGCTCAGCGCCTCGAACTCCGCCGCCGCTGTCTGGTACTGCTGGTCCTCGTGCCGGGCCTGCGCCATGAGGAAGCGCACCTTCACCTCGCTGTCCGCCTCCGCCTTGCCCGCGAAGCGCAGCAGCCACGAGTCCGCCATGGCGATGCAGCGGTCCAGCCGCTCCAGCGTCAGCCAGCACTGCACCACGGCCATGCCCGCCTGCGCCTGCTGCCCCGGCTCGCCGGGCAGGTTCAGCGCGTCCTCCAGCACCAGTGCCGCCTCCCGCCAGCGCTCCAGGCCCAGCCAGGCGAAGCCCAGCCTCATGCGCACGCCGAGGTCGAAGTCCGTGTCGGCCGAGAAGTTCTTGTGCTCGCGCTCCACGCGCGTCAGCACGCTGCGCTTCTGGAAAACCAGCGGCTCCGTGCCGGGGCGCGCCAGCAGGGACTCGATCTCCATGTTCAGCGCGCGGATGCGCCCCGCCTGGTGGCGCATGAGGCGGTCCGCCGCCCACACGCGCTGGAGGCAGTAGATGGCGGGGTAAAACTCCCCCTCCTCCAGCAGCATGCCGCCGAGCTGCGCCATGAGGCTGTGCAGGGACACGAGCTGCGTCACCTCCATCATGTAAGGCTGGAGCGTGCGCACCAGGTCCAGCGCCTTCTCCCGTTGGCCCGTCTCCAGCAGGCAGTGCAGGCGCAGCGTCTGCGCGCGCAGCGCCGTCTCCCGGTTCAGCTCCCAGAGCCGCGCCGACTGCTGCTCGAAAAAGGCCGCCGCCTCCTCCGGCTTCCCCTCCAGCACGAAGGTGGTGCCGTAGAGCAAAATGGCCTCCACCTTGCGCAGCGCGTTGAACTCCGGCGTCTGGAAGTAGGCCAGGAAAGCCGCGCGCGCCTCCTCATGCGCCTCCATCTTCAGCAGGATGATGCCTTTCCAGAAAGACAGCTCGTCCTTCAGCACCGGCTCCAGCCGGGGAAAGGTGAGGCACTCCGAGATCAGCTCCCCCGCCGCGCCGAACTCCCCCAGGCGGATGCGCGCCAGCGTCAGCAGCGGCTTCACCTGCGTCACCGCCTCCGCCAGCGCCGCCTCCGAGCCGTAGGTGTCCAGAAAGGCCTGGAAAACCCGCGCCGCCTCCGGCCAGTCCCGCGCCATGTAGGCCGCGTTCCCCTTTTGCAGCAGCTCCTGCGGCGTGCCTTCCGGGATCTCCGGCTGCTGACCCACACCCGTCCCCGCCATCACCAGGGACAGCAACAGGATCATCAAATGGCGGACCGGACGGCGCATGGGCGGACAGCGTGAGGGTGTAACGACACAGCAGGGAAAAGGCCAGCGGAGATTTTGTCACCCGCGGCATCCAGATCGAATTGCCCCAGCCGGAATGTTCCGGCGGGCATGGCATGGAGGTGAAAAGCGTCAGTCCCGCCTCAAGGCCGGGGCGGCTTTTTTCTCCCGCACGGCCTGCCGCACCTCCGGCGAGTTCACGGCCATGTGAATCCAGAGAGTGATCGCCAGCAGCACGGCAAGCAGCAGGATGATGATGTAAGGCGCGGAGCGTTTCGGCAGCTCGGGCATGACGTTGGGGATGTTCTTTTCCGGCCAGCCGGTCACTCGGCAATCCTCATGCCGAAGGAGGCGCGCACGGGTTTGCCATCCACTTTGACCTGGCAGTAAAGGCGCATGAAACCGGGATGCGGCGGATGAAATTTGAAGCTGAGAAACGGACCGCCGCGCAGGTCCTCGCGCAGGATGTCGCCGCCGACGGGATGCAGTTGCACCACCGTTTTGCCGTCGGAGTAAAAGCCCGTGAAGTGCGCGAAGGCGCCCCGGTCCGGCTCCAGCCGGGTCACCGGCCTGCCCTCAGCATCGGCGACATGGACGCGCAGCATCTCCAGGCGCTCCGCCTTGGGCGAGCCCATCCTGCCGGTGCCCAGCGCGATGCTGAAACGGTAGCCGTCCGCCGTGGTGGAAAAGGTCTCCTCCCCGGCAGGCGGCGGCGCTTCCGGCCCCTCGCAGGCCAGGTCCGCGACGGGATGCTCCAGCAGCCCGGTGACTGCGGGCACGACTCCGGCGCGGAACCGGTAGCCGCCCCCGAACGCGGGGGTGAAGCTGAACTCATACTCCCCATCCTGGCCGGTGGGCGCGGGTTCCAGATCGTGGAAGTCGGCAAGTCCCGGCCCCACAACGAGCATGTGGACATGCCGCGCGTGAGTGACCCACAAGTCGGCGGGCCGCACCGGCTGTCCCTCCAGTGTCTCCAGCCTCGCGACCACCCTGCACACCTTGCCCGCCGCCAGTGGAGAGTCCGGCCGGAGGGTGAGCCTCACCGTGGGCTTGTCCTGCCTGACATAGACAAAACTGTACGGGATGCGCCGGACGACGAAGGGCTGCCGGCAGACCTCGCAGACTTTTCCCGGACTTGTGGAGATGACGTCGGGATGCGCCACACAATGATGGATTTCCTGCTCCACCACCGCCGGATCAAAGCCGCGCGCCAATTCACCCAGGGCCAGCTTCAACTGCTGAAAAGCGGCGGCGGCGCCGTCCAGATTGTCCGCCATGCCCTCCTTGGCGGTCGTGTTCACCGCGCGGAAGGCTTTCGCGGTCAGCACATCCAGCACGGGCTGCACCTCGGGGGTGACGCTGGCTTTGGACAGCACGCGCAGCGGCGGACTGCACAGGGAGACCTGCGTGGCGACCTCCAGAGGACGCTTCTCCACGATCAGGCGCTCAACATTGGCGGAGGCCAGCCGGATCACATTCCATGCCTCCGCCGGCGTCAGCGGCTCCAGCACTCGCGGCGGCACCGGCACGTCCGCGCGCAGCCCGGCCCCTTGCAGCAGCAGGACAGCCAGCCCGATGGCGCGGGCAGTGCGCGGGCAAAAATTCGATCGGGGATTTTTCATCATCACGCCGCGCAGGCTATCACCTCCGCCGCCCCGTCCGCAATCAACATCTCTCCTGTGATTCCAAGCTTGCCTTTGGAGCGCTGTTCGGAGGATAGTGCGCGCTGCTCGAATAATTGCTCGAATAATTGCCCGAATAATCCACCGGGGCCTCCACGAGCAGTCATGAAACCCGCGCCTCGTCTTTTGCCAAAGATGCCCGTCCTGCTTCTCGCAGCGGCGCTCGCCTGCGCCGCGCAGGCACCGGATGCCGCGCTGACTCTGGTCTTTCAACCCGTGGCCGGAAATGAGCCGCTTGTGCTCGACGCGCCGCGCCACCGCAATGCGGCGGGCGAGACCTGGTCCGTCTCCCGCCTCAGCTACCTGGTCTCCGGCGTCTCCCTCCAGCGCGCGGACGGCTCATGGCTCGGCCTGCCGGATGCCATTGCATGGATGGATGCCGCCACCCGCCGCGACACCCTGCGCATTGAGAAAATTCCCGCCGGGCGCTACCAGGCGCTGCGCTTCCACATCGGCCTCGACCCGCAGACCAACGCCGCCGACCCCGCCTCCCACCCGCCGGAGCACCCCTTGAATCCCAACCTCAACGGCCTGCACTGGAGCTGGCAGGGCGGCTACATCTTTCTGGCGATGGAAGGACTGCACGGCACGGACCCCGGCAGGCTCACCGGCTACGCCTTCCATCTGGCGCGCGAACCCTTCCGCACCGCCGTCACCCTGCCCTGCGCGCTGGATCTGCGGGATGATGCCGCCCTGCGCGTGCTCTTTGACACCGCCGCCGTGCTCGATGCCGTGAAGCCCGTCTCCTTCGCCAAAGACGGCGCCACCACCCACTCCAAGGACGGCGATCCGCTGGCCCTGGCCCTTCGGGAAAATCTGGCCCGCGCCTTCCGCCTTCCGCCCGATGCCTTCACGGCGGGCGTCTCCGCCTCCGCGCCCCTGCCGCCCGCGCCTGCACTGCCCGGCCCGGACATGGGCGCCGCCTTCCCGCAGCCCGCGCTGCCGGCGGACAACCCCCTCACCCCCGGGCGCTCCGCCCTTGGCAAACGGCTCTTCCACGAGACCGCTCTGTCCAGGGACGGCTCCATCTCCTGCGCCTCCTGCCACCACGCCGGCGCCGCCTTGAGTGATCCCCGGCGTTTCAGCCCCGGCGTCGAGGGCCGCACCGGGGAACGCAACGCCATGCCGCTTTTCAACCTCGCTTGGAAAAAGGAGTTCTTCTGGGATGGCCGCGCCCCCAGCCTGCGCGCGCAGGCGCTCATCCCCATCGAGGACCACAGCGAGATGGATGAGAAGCTCGAAAACGTCGTCGTCAAACTGGAGCGCCAGCCCGGCTGGACGGCGGCGTTTCAAAACGCTTTCGGCGCGCCGGAGATCACACCAGAAAAGATCGGCCTGGCCCTGGAAAACTTCCTGCTCGGCCTCACCTCCCACGACTCGAAGTTCGACAAAGCCCAGCGCGGCGAGGCGCAGCTCAGCGCCGAGGAGCAGCGCGGCTTCGAGCTGTTCATGACCGAGCGCGAGCCGCGCCTCGGCGCCCTCGGCGCGGACTGCTTCCACTGCCACGGCGGCGCGCTCTTCACTGACCACCAGTTCCGCAACAACGGCCTGCCCGTCTCCGATGCCGACCCCGGCCGCTACAAAGTCACCGGCGTCTCCATTGACCGCGGCGCCTTCGCCACGCCCAGCCTGCGCAACATCGCCCTCACCGCCCCCTACATGCACGACGGGCGCTTCGCCACGCTTGAGGAAGTGGTCGACCACTACAGCACCGGCGTCCAGCGCACCGACACGCTCGACCCCAACCTCGCCAAGCACCCCGACGGCGGCCTGCACCTCCCCCAGGAGGACAAAAAGGCCCTGCTCGCCTTCCTGCGCACCCTTACCGACGACCGCTTCGCCGCCTCCGCCCATGCCGACCCACCCTGACCGGGCAGCCTCCCGGACCCGCCAGCCATGACAACCACCCGCCACCTCAGCCTGCCTGCCGCGCTCCTCGCGCTGCTGGCCGCCGCCGCGCCCGTGCTCCGCGCCGCCTTCCCCACCGTCGCGCTCAGGCCCGTCGTGCTCCAGCAGATCCACTCCCCCACCGTCATCACCCACGCCCCCGACGGCAGCGGACGCCTCTTCGTCTGCGACCAGCATGGCAAGATCTTCATCATCCGGCGCGGCATGATGCTGCCCGCGCCCTTCCTCAACCTCGCCAGCCCCGCCAACACGCTGATCGAAGACCGAGGCCCCGGCCCCGTGATCACCCTCGGCACCGGCTACAACGAGCGCGGCCTGCTCGGCATGGCCTTTCACCCCGGCTTCGCCGATCCCGAATCCCCCGGTTACCGCAAATTTTACATCAACTACAACAAAGCCGACGACACGGATGAACCCGACCCGCCACAGGCAGGCGACCCCGTCAACTGCATCACCGTCATTGACGAGTTCGAAGTCTCCGCGGACGACCCCAATCTTGCCGACCCCGCCTCCCAGCGCCGCGTGCTCGCCTTCACCCAGCCGCAGGCCAACCACAACGGCGGCGCGCTCGAGTTCGGCCCCGACGGCATGCTCTACATCGGCAGCGGCGACGGCGGCAGCAGCAATGACAACGCCCTCGGCCACACCGGGCGCGAGGTCTCCACCACCGCCTGCCTCGGCAACAGCCAGGACAAAACCCGCTACCTCGGCAAGATCCTCCGCATCAACCCGCTCGACCCCGACGGCGGCGGCCCGCTCACTTACTCCATCCCCGCCGACAACCCCTTCTTCAGCGACGCCACTCCCGGCCTGAAAAAAGAAATCTACGCCCTCGGCCTGCGCAATCCGTGGAAGTTCTCCTTCGACTGGCGGCCCGGCGGCACGGACCGGCTCTTCTGCGGCGATGTCGGCCAGGGCCGCATTGAGGAAATCAATCTCATCGTCTCCGGCGGCAACTACGGCTGGCGTTACCAGGAGGGGCTGGAGCTGCCCATCTTTTCCTCCAGCGCCCCCACCAATCCCATGCCCCATCCCGGCGGCACGCTGCTCACCCCCATCGCCATGTATGCGCACCCCGGCGTCAACACCAGCCCGCCCCTGCCCCAGCTCGGCCTTTCCGTCACCGGCGGCCACGTCTATCGCGGCCAGGCCATTCCCGAAATGCAGGGCAAATACGTCTTCGGCGACTACGGCTCCACCGGCGGCGCCTCCGACGGGCGGCTCATGGGGCTGGAAGAGACCGCGCCCGGCAGCGGCACCTTCACCCTCACCCAGGCGCTGCCGCTCTTCGGCCAGGCGAACCCCGTCACCGGCGAGCGCATCCTCTGCCTCGGCGAGGACGAGGCGGGGGAAATCTACATCGGCATGAAAAGCAATGCCGGCGTGCTGGCGCGCATCAGCGGCCTGCCTGCCGGCGGCATCTACAAGATCGTCCCCGTCGAGACAGTCACCACCGTGCTCAACCCGCAGTTGGACAACACCATCTACTCCGAGGACGGCGGCCTCAGCGACGCGCGCGGCTATTTTTACGCCGGCCGCACCGGCCCCAATCACGGCCCCTACCTGCGCCGCGCCTTGCTTTCCTTCAATGTCGAGATCATCCCGCCCGAGGCCGCCCTCGTCTCCGCCAGCCTCAAGCTCCGCCTCAACAAGCTAGGCCCCGGCGGCTCCGGCACTCCCATGGCCCTGCACCGCCTGAACCAGACCTGGGGCGAGGGCACCTCCAAAAACCCCTCCGACGTGGGCACCGGCGCGCCCGCCACCCCCGGCGACGCCACCTGGAGCCACCGCTTCCACGACACCAGCACCTGGACCACCCCAGGCGGCGTCTTCGAGGCCGCGCCCTCCGCCACCGCCACCGCCGATGTCGGCACCATCACCTTCGGCCCCAGCGCCCAGATGCTGGCCGACACGCAGGCCTGGCACGCCGACCCCGCCGCCAACGCCGGCTGGATGCTGCGCGGGGATGAGACGCAAAACGAGACCGTGGGCCGCTTCGACAGCAAGGAGGTCGGCCAGGTCTTCCCCGAACTCGAAATCCAATACCAGCTCCCGCCCCCGGTGCCGCCCTTCGGAACCTGGCTCAAAGGCAAATTCCCCGCCCTTCTCACCGGCCAGTTCGTGGACATCTTCGACGACCAGGAAGGCGACTCCATCCCCCTCCTGCTCGAATACGCCTTCGGCCTCGACCCCTTCACCCACGACACCGGCGGCGTCCTGCAACTCAGCGTCGCCCCCGGCGAGGAGGGCGGCACCGACCTCACCCTCACCTTCCGCCGCGAGACCGCCGCCACCGACCTCGTTTACCGCCTGGAAATCAGCGCCAACCCCGCCGCCTGGGGCACCCTCCTCGCCGAAGTCAGCGCCGGCCAGATCCAGACCATGAACGGCGCCGACCTCATCGCCGACGACTGGCTCGAAGACACCACCAACCTCGTCACCCTGCGCCTGCACCTGCCTGACGGCTCCACCCCGCGCCGCTTCGCCCGCCTCGTCGTGGACTGGCAGTGAAGCCCAACCCTGCGGAAAAGCAGCCCCAGCCAAGTCAAAACTCGCCTGGCACAGCGCCCGCCGAGTTCTTTCGCCCGGTCAACCTGCCTGCCGAAACCGCCCGGATCAGCGGGTCACGATGTCATCCGAGGTCCACAGCGTCTTGTCCGGACCGGCGGAGCGCACCTCCATGTGGTCGGCGGACATTTGGTGGAAGAAATAGGGGGTGTCCCAGCGGTCCACCAGCTCGCCTTGTTCATTGAGGCGCAGCAGCTCCGGCGGCAGGAAACGCACGCCCTGGGGGTTGCCGCCGTTGAGTGCCTTGACGATCTCCGCATTGGTCCCGGCGGGGTTGCCTCCGAAGCGGTTGCCGTATTGGCGGAGGTTCAGCGCGACGTTGTCCGCCTCGTCCCTGGCGGCGTCAGGCGGCACGGCGGGTCCGCGCGGCGGGTCCGGCTGGCGCGCGGCGATGGCGGCGGGATCGGTGGTGTGAATGATCATGCCGGGGGTGACCGGGGTACGCATGGCCTGCGGCGGTGCCGGCTGGCCTGGGTCCGGTGCCGGTGTTTCCGTCACCGGCGGCAGGGGATTTGCAGGCTCATTGGCTGCCGTCCGCGCAGGAGCGGCGGGCGAGGCGGAAGCGGCGGGCTTTTCCAGGCTGCTCCACCAGAAAAAGGCCGCCGCACAGGCAAGGACGACGAGAACCAGCCAGAACTTCCGCAGCATGGTCAGAGCATGAACCCGAGATCGCTGGATGGGAAGCGGCTCAGGTTGGGGAAGACGGCGGCGATTTCATTGCTGTCGAGGCCGAACCATTTGGCGAGCGTGGCGGAGTACTGGTCCACGGCCAGGGTGGGGATCCAGCGCCCGGTGCCGGTGTCGTCGGGCCCGTTGATGGCAAAGGTGGGAAGGCTGCCGTAGGTTTCGCCGCCTTTGACCGCGCCGCCCATGATGAGGTGGTGCGCGCCCCAGCCGTGGTCGCTGCCCTGGCTGTTGGTGGGGAAGGTGCGGGAGAAGTCGCTGGCGGTGAAGGTGGTGACCTTGTCGGAGACGCCGAGCTGCTCCATGGCGCGCTGGAAGGCGAACATGCACTCGCTGACCTCGTTGAGCAGGTTGGTGTGGGTGCCGGTGGTGGGGTTGAACTGGTTGGCGGCATTGAGCGGGTCGGTCACCTGGGCGGTGTGCGTGTCATAACCGCCGACGGAGCAGAAGAAGACCTGGCGGTTCATGTTGAAGGCGGAAGGTCCGCGCGCCTGGATGAGGCGGGCGATCATTTTGAGCTGGTTGCCCAGGCCGGTGTTTGGGAAAGGAGTGTTCCAAGTCCAAGGAGGCGGGCTACCGACTTCAGAGGTTGCTGCGATGCTGCTGTTGAGCAGGTCGCCGGTGACGATGGCGCTGTCGAGCACGCCGCTGTAGGCCTGGCGCTGAAGGTTCGGGTGGCTGAGGGCGATGAGATCCTTCATGGCCTTCACACGCGGCTGGGTGCCGGCCATCAAGGCCCCGCTGAGCGTGACAGCACCAGTTTGGGAAACATGGTACTGAGAGACCAGGTTGCCGATTTCGAAGGTGTTGTTGCCATTCAGGGAGACGGACATGGAGATGTTCCCCGACGGGTTGGCCACGGAGTTCAGCAGATCCGCCACGCGCCCGCCCCAGCCGGTGATGGGCGGCTGGTCGGGGATGGAGGTCTGCCACTGGGTGACCTGGTCGCTGTGGGAGAAGATCTGCGGCGGGCGGTAAAAGGTGGGGTTGGCGAGGTACTGCGCGCGGGTGGTGGGGCGGACCAGGGTGCCCACGTTCATGACAGCGGCCAGCTTGCCCTCGCCGAACAGAGTGCGCAATTCCTGGCAGGTGGGGTGAAAACCCAGGGTGTGGCCATCTCCGTCCAAATACGCGGGATCACTGCCGCCGGGTCCCGTTCGCAGAGTCAGCAGCGAGGCTGAGGGAAGCGCCAAATTGCCGCGGATGGACGCATAGGCGTCATACGTCGGCGTGTCGGTGGGCACGATCCAGTTGTTGGAGTCGTTGCCGCCGGCCAGGAAGAGGCAGACGAGGGCCTTGTAATCCGTGATCGGCCCGGCCGCCATGGCGGAGTTGATCAGGCGCAGATCACGCAACGCGCTGCCGATGGCGGTGGCGCCCATGCTGGCGTAAGCGGCGTTGCGCAGCACGCGGCGGCGCGTGGAGAGGATGTTCGGAGCTTTCGGGGGATTCATAAGCTTTTAGCGCTGGATGGTGAAATCGGGGCTGGTCAGGATCAGGTGGATGATGGAGCGGATGCGGTCTTTGCGGCTGGCGATGGAAGGATTGGTCGCGGAGTTGGACCCCTGGTTATAGACGACGGTGGAAACGTGGGCGGTGCTGACATTGATTCCCGCGATGCTCGAGCATGTCACGCCGTTGACGGTGAACTGGGTGTCGCTGATGCGGTTGATGGTGCGCGTCGTCGTGCTGCTGCCAAAGGTGCCCGCCGGCGAGAAGGTGCCGCCGGTCACGCCGCTGATGCATACCGTGTCCCCGGTATTGAGGTTGTGCGGCACCGTCGTGTTCACGATGCAAGGGTTCGAGCCATTCGTGGCGATCGAGGCGATCTGTGTGGAGACGAAATTCCTGATGATCTGCTTGGCCTGGGCGGACAACTGGTTGGCGGTGAGCAGGACGCTCAGTTGATCAATCAACGCAGCGATGTTCTGGTTGTGTGTCCAGGGTACGGTGCTGGCTGTAGGCGCGCCAAGGCCGATATCGGATGAGACGTTGGGGGAACCGTGCGTTGTCCACGGGCTGAAGCTCATGATCAGGGCGTTGGAGCCGTTGTTGAAGCTGCTGATGTTGTCCAGGCCGCTGCCGAAGGCGCCGTTGTAGATGAAGTTGGCCTGGCGGATGACGCTGGTCTCGGCGGTCTCCTGGAACTCCGGCGTCGTGATGCCCTGTGAGGCAAGCGCTCCTGGGAACTTGAAGTCTGGCAGGTAGAAGTTGAACACCGTGGGCGAGTTGATCGGCGCCTGGTCAAGCTCCAGCGTGGTGTTGCCCATGGAGAAGGTGCTGGGGCGCGCACCCACGTTGCCATTGCGGGTGAGAGGCAGGGACTTGAGCGGGAACTGATAGACGCTGTTGAAGCCCTGGGCGTTGTTGCCGAGACCCAGCGCGGTGTTGTTGGCCAGGAAGGTCCAGGTGTTCTCATCCACGATGCTGTGGACGGTGACGACGGCGTCGTTGGGCGTGGGGTTGCCTCCGTAGAAGTTGAGCTGCACTTGGTCGCCCACGTTCAGCTCGTGGTGGGTGTTGTTGGCCGTGTCCATGGTCACCAGCCGGTTGTAAGTGCCCTGCTGGTCCACCGGCACGCCGGTGTTGTTGTTGGAATACTGGTAACTGCCGGGCGAGAAGCGCGGGATCATCACATTGCCGCTGCGCGCGCTGGTGGAGGTGCCACCGATGGTGAATGTGATGGTGCCATTGTTGCCGGTCTGGGCGCTGGCGGTGAGCAGTGTGTAAACCTGCTCGTCCAAGCCTGCCACTCCGTGAGCCGCCCCGGTCATAAAGTTCACAAACACTTGATGACCCGCCTGCAGCCAGTGGTTGTTCATCGTCACCGTGCAAGTGGTGGAGTTCGCCGGGATGCTGTAGGTCCCGGTGGCCCAGCCTGTGGCGAAGGCAAGCAAGGCTGTATCACTCACGCGCTGCACAGAGTAAACGCCAGTCCAAGGTGCCGGACCCGGACTGCCGGAAGTGAACTCCAGAAGCTGGTTGCTTGTGCCGCTGAATCCGTGCGGCTGGCTGGTGGTGATGTCAATGCGCCGCGGGTCGGTGGCATGGGTGGCGCTCTGGGAGTAGGTTCCGGACCAGGAAGCCTTGCGGAAGGCGCGGGCGGCGGCGGCGACGCGGAGAACAGGCTCGCGCTGCTTGCCGTAGGCGGGGATTTGCAGCATCTGGGGGCTGCGCGCCTCATAATCGAGGAGGATGGCCTTGATGACGGCCTTCATGTCACCGCGCACGCCTGAGCCGTTGTCATTGAACTTCTGGACGACGCGGTAGAGGTAGTCGCGTGAAGGATGACTGGTGACAAGGCGCTGGATGAGCTGGCGGCAGATGAAGGGGCCGACGTTCGGGTGGTTGAAGAGCTGGTCATGGGAGACCGCCAGCTCATAGTCAGGCAGGGCCTTGTAAGCAGGATCGTTGAACTGGGCGCTGATGTGGTTGGCGTAGGGGTCGAGCGGCTGGCCGCCAAGGGTGCGCAGGCCGGGGAGCACCTCGTTGTTGAGCAGCAGCTTGGGACCGGTGAAGTGACGGGCCGGGGTGGGGCGCATCTGGCGCATCCAGTTGGCCGGGGCGTTGAGGGCGGTGCGGTTGAAGCCGTCATAGCCGTAGTCCCAGCCGGTGAAAACATGGGAGTAACCGACGATTTCGTTCTGAGTGTAGGTGTCAATGGGGCTGTCTTTGGAGTTCAGCATGAGCGTGCCGTCCGGCCACATGCGGTAGAGACCGACGGAGAAGAGCTGCTTGATCTCGCGGGCGTAGTTTTCGTTCGGGATGCGGCCTGTGGAGAGATCCGGCTTGTCATTGCGCAGCATGTCAAGGTAACGGCCCATGGTGGGGGTCAGCGTGGTGGCTTCCAGAATGGCGCGGAAGTTGCCAAAGGCGTTCTCACCGAGCTTGTCATAGAAGTAGGAGAGGGCCTCGGCGCGGTTGTCGAGCGGCCCCTGGCCGGAGACAACATGAATTTCACTGAGGGCGAAAGCCAGACGCTGGCGCAACTGGTCCGCGCCGCTGATGGACCTGCGCCACCAGGAATTGAAAGTGAGAATTTCCTCGAAGGCACCGCCCTGGGCGCTGGATTGCTCGGTGCGCAGAACCTCCGTGAGATGATCTGACCAGGGCTGCGTGAACTGGTTGTCAATCCAGGTCTCATAACGGCTGGGCGGATAGTGGGCGGAGCCGCCGGTGGCGGTGAGCGCCTTCAGCGCGGTAATGTCGGCGACATTCGGACCGAAGCTGGCCTGGGTAAGGAAACGCGCCGCGCCCGCGTTCGTGTTGCTGTCATCGGCCCACATGGGCGGCGGCGGCGGCGGCGTGAAGGTGCGGGAGCCGTTGGCGAGGGTGAAGTTGCCGCGAATTTCGCCGTTGGGATATTCGGCGGTGTGCAGGTTGATGTAGGCCTTGCCCTGCTTGAGCAGCTCGATGATCTCGGCGGCGGAGAGCGTCCCTGCGGTGACAATGTTCCATTTGTGGGTGCCGTCAGGCTGCGGGCCGTCTCCCGGCAAGGGCTCGGTGCCGTCATAAATGATGGCGGACTGATGGGTCAGGAAGGGGTCGGAGTGGACATGCCAGTCGGTGACCGGGCCGGTGAGGCCGTTGTGGGTGAAAGCGACGTGGGCGACGGTCTCGTCCTCGCTGAGCCGGAGGGTGGCGGTGCCGACGCCGTTGGTGATGGCACCACCTTGCGAGAGCATCGTTGCCACATAAAGGGTGCCGGGAGTAGAACCGGGGGCGGGCGGGACGAAGGGAGTAAGCACATGGCCGGGGACGATCTCCGCTGGAGCGCTTTCGTTTTCACCTGGTTTGGACCAGCCGACGGCGAGGTTGTCACCGGCTCCCGTGCCTGCTTTGTGCAGAACTTCAAAATAATAGCGTTTGCCCTGTTTGAGGGCCAGCCACGCGGATTTTTGGGAAGGCTCGGCATTCCAGGACCAGCCACCGCTATGGCCGCTGAGCACCGAAGCCCGCTTGAAGGAATTGATGGGATCGTCGTCGTTGGAAATCCAAAGTTCGGCGGAGTTGCTGGCCGCGACCCACAAGTAGTAGTTGCCGGTCACGGGGGCGGTGATGTAACCGCGGATGCGCGCGCCGTAGTTGTCGCCAAAATCGGTCTGCGCCGCGAGGGAGGTGAGGGTGTTGGTGCTGTTCGGCGTGGTGCCAACCGGAATGCTGGAGACCGAGGTGCCGGCGATGCCGGTCCAGACCTCGCGCTCGACGGAGCCTCCGGATTGTTCGACGGTGAGATTCAAGACCGAGGTGCTGGTGCCTGCGGCGTTCGTCAGTGTGATGAGGATTTGATAAATCCCCGCCGATCCAGGAGGCGGCGTGCCGCTGAGGACACCATTGGCAAAGGTCAGCCAGGCAGGCGCCCCGCTAAGACTCACCGAAGCGCCGTTGCTCCCTTCCACGGCATGCGAGAAATTGCCGCCCACAAGCGCCGTCGCATCCGTCGGGCTGACATGAGAGGCCGGCGCGACGACCGGATCACTGGAGGGATAGAGACGCTCCGTGGGTATGACCTGCTTCGGCTGGCTGGGACTCATCCAATACAACCAGCAGCGGCAGAAGCCGCCGCTTTCATAATATTCCAACTGGATGTCGTAACGCACCCCGCCGACCAGCGGCAGCCGGACATAGCGCTCGTTGCCGTTCGAGGCCCAGGGCTTGACGGGCTTGTTGACGAAGTTGAAGTTCATGGTGCCCGTGCCGTTGAGGTGTTTGCCAGCACCGAAGTTCACAGTGAAGGTGGTGGCAGTGGCGGCGGTTACCACGCGGTCCGAATTGTCGCTGACGTTGACGCTGCCGGTGCCGGACTCGAAGACGCCCGCGCCAAAGTTCACGGTGAAGGTGGTGGCGGTGGCGGCGGTGATTTGATAAGGAAGCAGCGCCAGGCTGGTGGCCGTGCCGTTGGTCGGGTCCACCTCGATCGTCTCGCCGACGACAAAACCGCCCGGGTTGACATTGGTCAGGTTGGAATAATTGATGACCGCGTCCCCGGTCACGCTGTCATAGGTGTAGGTGCTGCCGTTGCCGAGCGCCAGGACTCCGTTGGCGGGGTCAAAGCGCAAAACCTCGCCAGCCACAATGCTGCCGGGCTTGATGATCGCATTCGTGTAAGTGACCACCGCGTCACCAGTTGCGCTGTCATACGAATATGTGCTGCCGCCCGTGTTGGCGGAGGGCAGCATCTTGAGATCCTGCTCGACGCCGTTGATGAGAAGCCTGGAGCCGTCATCCGCAAACACGCTGATGGTGTACTCCTCGGTGAACTGCGGCTGCATCTGCCCGGTCCAGCGCACGGAGAAGGAGTCCGGATTGATCAGCGCGTCATCCGGCGTGCCGGTGCCGTAGAGGCCGTTGTTGCTGTCATTGGTGCCGTTGGTGTTGGTGCCGACACGGCCTGGAGCTCCTGAGAAGCTTGAGTTCTGCCAGACCCAGTTGAGCAGACCCGCTGTGGTGCTGGCCGGCCGGTTAAGAATAAAACCGCCCCCGGAATTGGTGGAGCTGGCAGGCAGTGACGGCGCGGAGATGTTCACGACAAACTCATTGGCGCTGTTGACTGCGGCCACTGTGTAGGAGCCGTGGAAATTGCCGTTCGCGGGGGTGAACAACACTCCGGAGGAAAAGGCCAGCTCGACGGGGCTGCCGACCGACAACCCGTGCGCGTTAAGCCGCACCGTGATCGTGCCTGTCATGGGACTTCCCGTGGTCAGCCGTGTGAAGGTGTAGTTTGAGGTCATCCCCTGAGTGTGCGTGAACATGTTTCCCGACGGGATGTTGGCGAAGGTGCCGTTGTTGATGCTCCATTGCAGGCGGCACCGGGCCTCCCCGGTCGTCTCAACCATCTCAACCCGCATTTTGTATCTCTGAGCCGCCGATGCCGGGATGGTGAGGGCGTGATTGGCGCTGATTTTAAAGGTGCCGATGGTCTCGTCATCCGCCACACCATCCTCAGGGCTGGCGGTGGCCGCCGTGTCCCAGCCGTGCTCGACGATCTGCTCGCCGGGCAGGTCGAAAACACCATTGCCGTTCAAATCCAGGAGCACGCGGGCCTTGTCATCCGCGTCCAGTTGCAGGCGGTGATTCCCCGTCGTCGTGGGGTGCAGGTAACCCTCCCAGACGGAGGACCAGTTGTCCGCCAGATTGCCGGGGCTGATGGAGTTGCCGTTCGGCGTGCCGCCCATCCACTCGAAGGCCACAGTAGGGTCAACCCTCTCGATTACTGGCGGGTGCAGGATGGATTGAATGCTGTAATTGCAGGTGCTGCTGCTGTTGGCGGGCAGGCTCGCACCCGGAGGCATCTGGACGGTGAAATTTGTCGCCGTCTTGGCGGTAACCGTGTAATCCAGATGGTTGTAAGCCGCAGTGTTCAGATTGCCGCCAAGGAAAGTCAGCCTCACCACATGCCCCACCTGCAGATTCGCAAGGTTGCCCGAAGGGCTGCCAGCGGTTGGTGTCACGACGGTGGTTCCCGTGAAATCAGGGCTCGTGCCCGCGCGCGTGTAAGCATAGTTGGCCGTAAAACCAAAATTGGCCCCGTGGGCGTAAATGGTGCTGGCGTGATCATAATACCGCCCCAGCAGTCCGGTGCCCGTGGGAGCGGTGTTGTTTTGAATGATCACCGTGGCGCTGTCGGGGAAGCCGATGGAGGGCGGCGGATAGGCCTCCCCGGTCGTGGTGGTGAGTGTGGCGGTCACCGACTCGCTGCCTTCCACGCCAGAGTCGGGCAGAACGTTGACATGGATGGTGGCCGTCTTCACTCCGGGGGCGAATGTCACCGTTCCAACAGGCGTGCGGTTGTAATCCACCCCGGCGACGGCAGTGCCGCTGACCGAATAGTTGGCCGCGGCACCGAGCAGGCTGCGGCTGCGGCTGACCGTGAAGGTGCCTGAGTCCGGGCCGTCCTCGGAAGCGAAGGACTTGCTGGCAATAATCGTCACCTCGTCCGGGATTTGAAGTTCCTCAATAATCTCCTCCGCATCGCTGATCCCGTCGTCATTGCTGTCCGCCAGGGCGGGGTTCATGCCGAGTTTCAGCTTGGCCCAGTCGGAAACTCCCCCGCCAGTGGTGTCATGGTCGCTGACTTCCACTTTGTAGAATTTCTGGGTGCCGCCGTTTTTTGCGATGCTGAGAGTCAAATTCGGATTGTCCGACGCGGCCAGAAAATGTGGCGCCGCCACCGGAGTCAGCAACGGCTCCACCGCGGTGAACGCCCCATTCGGATTGTCATCGCTGCGAACCGTGTATTTTTTCCCGGCCTTGGCGTTCACTTTGAAAACCACCGTGCTGGCGGCAATGATCGTGTCGCCCATTCTGAGGCAGTCCCCCGCCAGAAAGGGGTTTGTTCCGGCAATGGATTCGATCAAATTGCTGCAGCCGTCCCCGTCCTCATCCCCCTGAGGATCAATGTTCCAGGCATTGAAGATGGACTGCCAGACGTCGTCCAGTCCGTCCGGTCCATTGGTCTGCCCGTTGGGTTCCTGACCCGCCGGCCATTTGTTGAAATCCGTGATCGCTTGCAGGTGGAGCACGGGCAAAAGGCAGAGCGCGGCGGCCACGGTTTTCCACGAGGAAACGAGGGGCTTGGTGAGGCGGCTGGACATGGCGGGAGGCGGGTTGGGTGGGGGCATGACAAAACCCCGGCGGATTTTTTGAATTTTCCCCGGGATTTATTTTCGCGGTTTTAACAAAAAGCGCGGCTTTCCGTCAACGGGTATTTTGGGCGGGGGCTGGCGCAAGAGACTCTGAGGCAGTCCTTTCGGTGTCAGAATGCCGGGCGCAGGGAGTCCCCCGCGCGCTCATGCGGCAGCCAAACGATGCCGGCGGCGTCCACCTGGATGCGGGACTTCACGGGCGTGAGCTTGAGCGTTTCTAGCGCGAGGGTGGCGGGATCGTATTGCCCGCGGATGCTGGCGGTTTCCTCCCCGGTCTGTTTTTCCAAAAGGGCGATGTCCTCCTGCACGCGGGCAAGTTCGGTCTGGGCGTTGGCCACGTCCTGCGACTCGCGCATGACGCGGGCGGCGCCGGTCACCGTGGTGGTTTTCATCAGGGAGCCGATGCCGCTTTTGCGTCCGAAGAAGGCGCCGAGCAGGCTGCTGCCGAGGGAAACGGCGGTGGAGAGCTTGGCGCTGGTGGCCTGGGACTTCTGGGCGTCCACCTTGATCTGCGCGCGCATTTCCCGGTCCTGGAGGGTTTTGAGGGATTTGGCGGTCTTCTCGCGCAATTCCTCAATGGCCTGGTCCCGCAGCTCGCGCGCGGTGTGGGCCACGCGGGCGCGGAATTCATCGAGCTTTTCACCAGGATTCGAGCCGGTGTTCAGCAGCGGGCTGAAGCCGACTTCGATGCTGTGGTTGGCATAGACCCAGTCGGCGTAGTCTTTCTTGATGCTGGTGTAGGTGCTGGACTTCAAGGCCGCGCCGGGCAGGTCGGCGAACTCGGCTCCCTCGACCTGGGCAGTGTGCCAGCGCGCGGGCTCCGAGTCGCGCGGCAGCTCGACGAACTTGTCCCACAGCACGCGCTGCCCGGCGGTGTCTATGGGGTTCACGAGAGTGATGCGGCTGGAGCCGGAGATCTTCCGCCTCGTGTCCTCGAACTGCACCGTGGCGCTGCGCAGAATGGCAGGCACATAGCAGAGCGAGTCGGCGGGGGTGTCGGTGGGCAGGAAGTATTCCGCGGCAGTTTCAGGCAGCTTGGGCTTGTGGGTTTTCCTTTCTGCCGCAGGTGCAGCAGTGGCACCGGGGGGCAAAAAGCCGTCGTCCTCGGCGGCAGGCGCGGCGGCCTTGGCGGGGCGCAGCGGGTCCATGAGGCGCTTGATCTGGTCGCGCGCCAGGGGGCCGCAGAGGTAGCTCATGACCCAGCGGACATGGAAAACGGCGGGGCCGTCCTCGTGGACGTTGTTCATGAGGAAGACGCGGTTGCCGAGACCGGAGATGGCGGTCTCCATGGCCTTGCGGTCGAATTTTTCCCCGGCGGCGCCGGCCAGGCCGTCGAGCAGGCGCGCCTTGTCACGCTCGGTCTGGAGGCGGCCGATCCACCAGGTGCCGATGTTCGAGAGCGCCTTGTAATCGAGGTCCACGGGGTTTTGCGTGGCGAGCAGCAGGCCGAGGCCGAAGGCGCGCGCCTGCTTGAGCAGGATCATCATCGGCTTCTTCGAAGGCGGCATCGCCGTCGGCGGCAGGTAGCCGAAGATCTCGTCCATGTAGAAGAGCGCGCGCAGGGAGGTGGTGCCCTGCTGGCGGCGCATCCAGCCGAGGAGCTGGTTCATGAGCAGCGAGACAAAAAACATGCGCTCATTGTCGCCGAGGTGGGCGATGTTGAAGATGGTGACGCGCGGCCTGCCCTCGGCGGTGTAAAACATGCGCTGGATGTCGAGCGGCTCTCCCTCCAGCCAGGAGGCGAATCCGGGCGAGGCGATGAGGTTGTTCAGCTTCATCGCCAGCGCGGAGCGCTTGGCCTCCGGCAGGAAGGTCTCCACATCCACGACACCGATGGCGCGCATCGGCGGCTGCTGGATGTGGCGCACGAGATGCGCCAGGCTCACGCTTTGCCCCGCGCGCCAGCAGTGGCCGATGATGTTCGAGAGCAGGATGTGCTCGTGCGACTGCACGGGGTCCGCATCCACGCCCATGAGGCCGAGCAGCGAGGAGACGGTGCTTTCGATGCGCTCGGCGAGAATCTCCGTGTCCTCCATCAGCTCGGGGCCGGGGCACTCCAGGGAGCTGAGGATGCTGACCTGGAGACCGGCGCTGCTGCCGGGAGTGTAGATGGCCATGTCCACCGTCTCGCGCAGGCGGCGGATGCGCGCGGCGTCCTGGCCCCATTCGCCGAGGCCCTTGCTCCACATCCGCGCCTGGGAATCCGCGAGCTGCTCGACGCTAACACCCTTGCGCCGCGCGTCGTCCTCATTGACCCAGGGCTGGAAGTCCTCCGCGCTGAGATTGGGAAAGGTGAGCAGCGCGTTGCCGATGTCGCCCTTCGGGTCCACAGCGATGAGCGGGATGCCATCCATCGCCGCCTCCTCCAGCAAAGCGAGGCAAAGGCCTGTCTTGCCGGAACCCGTCATGCCCAGCACGACGCCGTGCGTGACGAGATCCTTCGAGTCGTAGAGCACGAGGTCATCCTGGAGCTGCTTCGCGCCGAGGTCGTAACCGCGCCCGAGGTAAAAGGTGCCGAGCTTTTCGTATTGGTCAGGGGAGATGGTCATCACAGGGGATTAGAGACGAGAAATTCGAAAACCGAAATTCGAAATTCGAGATCAGCGAGCAGGAAGCCAACCCCGCACTCCGGCAAGCGCGCCAGGTAGGGCGCGTTGTCCCCAACGCGCCGCGTGCGCAGGCTGCGGGTCCGAACCACCCTGCCAGGTCATTCGCACCCTTGGCGCACGCGCGCGGCGGCTGGAGGACCAGCCGCCCCACCCCGGCAGGCGCGAATGCGCGTCAAAGACGCGGCGCGCCGCAACATCCCTGACGCGGCGGAGCTGCTGGGATTTTCTTCTCCAAGGTCTTGACGCCGGGCACGGTTTTCGCTTGGCTCGTTCCCATCATGAAAAAAGATTTCTCACTCCCGGCCCCGTCGCGGACGAATCTTCCTCCTCATCCACACCAAACTCTCGTCGAATCCCGTTCGACGATATATTCGTGTGGCTAACAACGTTCGCCTAACCCTTGAGCACGAAACCAACAGAAAACGCGGCTATTCAGCTCATCAACTGGATCACCGAGCGAGCCATTGATGGCATACCACCGCTTTGCTCAGCCGAGAACTTGGCTTTGGAGTATCAGATAGACACTTCTTATCCAGATACCGAAGAGCGCATCGAGTCGCTCATCAATTGGGAGACATCGAAGAACTTTACTTCGGGCTTTATCACAGGACTCGGCGGCATCATCACCATTCCTGTTTCAGTTCCGGCCTCGATGGGGGCTTCATGGGTTATTCAGGCGCGAATGGCTGCTGCCATAGCGAAGCTCGCCGGACATGACATCAAGTCAGACAGGGTGAAGACTTTCGTTCTGCTGACACTGGTTGGAGACGCTTGCAAAGATGTCTTGAAGGATGTCGGAATCAAGGTTGGCCAGGGATTTGCGAAGGCCGCTCTCAAGAGCGTTCCGGGCAAGGTCCTCATTGAGATCAACAAGAAGGTCGGCTTTCGCCTCCTGACAAAAGCGGGTGAGAAGGGAGCCGTTAACTTGGCGAAGATGATCCCCCTTGCTGGTGGTTTCATCGGCGGGGCATTTGATGCCGCTGCGTGCCGCGTCGTCGGAAAGCAAGCGAAGAACCTCTTTTACACCCCCAAGGATGACAAATGAAGGCGAACAAGGCGGATGCAGGCAACGGCTCGAAGATGATCTGTCGTGTCATCGGCGCTTCCCACTCGCCGTCGCCTGATCCGGTTCGTTGGGCCAAAAACACCTCATTCAATCAGTAGACCCTTCAACAATGAACGTTCTCTCACTCGGACAGATTGTCCCAAATCGGATCCTTAGACGTGCACTAATTTGCCAAACGTTGCTGGCAACTCCGTTTGTCATGTTTGCCCTGCTCTTTCTGTGTGGCTACCTCAAAGAGCCTGGCGATGGTTATATGAACGAAGATAGCAAAGAAGTTGGCGCCGCTCACTTCACATTTGCTTTGTATTGGGTCGCGTTAATTTCAGGAACCCTCTTCTTCTCCACGACGGGTGCACTGTTCAGTATTTTCAGCAGAATCAGCGACAAGTCCGCAACGAAGGTAATTGAATTGAATCTCTTTCCTGTTTATCTTATTGGTATCCTTTTTGGTCTTCTCTCGTTGCTGCTCTTTTTGGGTGGATTCGTCAGTGGAACACTTTTCCCCGATCTGGAAGATACTGGCATTTTCAGGATCTACTGGAGTCTCAGCCTCAGCGACTGGGCGAAGCTGTTTTTGTGGGCCTTCATACTTGGATTCTCCGAACGTCTGATTCCCGGATTTATCAAGAATTTGGCTCTGCTAATGGAGAATCAATTCGACGCACAAAACCATGCCCAACAAGTCGGCACTGGACAACCCGCTACCCGTTCCGAGTCGGATTCGGAGGATGACGACAAACCTCAACCAGAATCGGAGGGGCGCTCCAGGTAGCGGGTGCCAGGCCTCATCGTTGAGGCGGAGTGGTGAAGGCGCTGGGCTGCGCTACTACTCAATTGCTTTTGGCTAACGCGGCATCCGCATGTCGTGCTGAAGTGCGCGTGAAATGATTTTTTCACCGCGATGAATCCGATCCGCCGCCCCATCCACCCGCCGCATGACTCTGCGGTGAGGACATGGGATTCGCGTTTGGGAAGAACGCGCTCGATGGTCAAGATGCCGTGTTTCCAATGGGGAATGCGGTTTTCCCAATGGGGGACGGCTCGTTTCCAATGGGGAACGCCACATTCCCAATGGGGGACAGCGCGTTTCCAATGGGGATTGCCGCTTTCCCAATGAGGGATCGCGCATTCCCAATGGGGATTGCCGCATTTCCAATGGGGGATGGCGCATTCCCAATGAGAAACGCAGCATTCCCAATGAGAAACGCAGCATTCCCAATGGGGGACGACGCATTTCCAATTGGGAATGCGGCATTTCCAATGGGGAACGGTGCGATCCAACAAGGGTTCCGGCCTTCTGAACCTGGGAGGGATGCGGGGGAGCAAGTTTTTCCAGCGCTCCCTCTCATGTCCGCGCGGGTCCTCAGTGCGGATGTCCGCCGGGGCGCATGTTTTTGCCGCCGGGGAGGCGGCGAAACCCGGAAAGCTCCAACCCCGCGCTGAACCATGCCTGCCGCGCCCTTTGTACCCTGCACCTCCGCTGGCGGCGGGCTGGGGACAGCCCGCCCTGTGGCGCACCTTTTTCCCTCACGCCTCCAGCTTCCACGGCGCGCGGTATTCGCGGCCGAGGAGCTTGGCGGCCTCGGTGTCGGCGCCGAGGATTTCCTCCCTGGCGGGGTCCCACTTGAGGGCGCGTCCGGTGAGGAAGGTGATGAGCGCCAGATGCCCGGGCAAGGCGCTGCGGTGCGCGGTCTCGGCGGGGGTGACGGTGGGTTTGCGGCTCTTCACGCAGTCGAGGAAGTTGCGGTGGTGGCCCGGTGTCTCGTAGAGGCGGGTTTTGATGACATCATCCCCGAGCTTGGGCGCCTTGGCGGACTCGACGACTTTGTCGCCCTCGCGTTTTTTGATGATCTGCTTGAGCGCGGGGTTCGAGCTGTCGTAGGCGCCTCCGCGGTTGACGTAAACCCAGCCGTCGGTGCCGATCCATTTGGTGCCCATTTTGATGTCCTCATGGCCGCCGGCGAGGGTCATGAGAATGCCGCCCTCATAGCGTGCCTCGGCGCGGTATTTGGTGGCGGTGTTCCAGATGTCGGTGCGCGGGGGCATGTCCACCTGCACGGGCGTGACCTCAAGCGGGCCGGAGCCGTCCATGTCCATGCCCCAGTGTGCGATGTCGCAGTGATGGCCAATCCAGTCGAGGAGCTGGCCGCCGCCGATGTTGTAATCCCAGCGCCAGTTCTTGTGAACGCGGCACTCGATGTAGTCCTGCATGGCGGAGGGGCCGATCCACATTTCATAATCCAGCTCCGGCGGCGGCGGTGTGACGGAGCGCTTGTCGCCGGTTTTGGCGAAGTCGTTGTGTCCGGAGGGCAAGCCGACTTCGACATGGGTGAGCTTGCCGATGAGGCCGTTGCGCACGATCTCCGCGCCGATGCGGAAATTGTCCTCGCTGCGCTGCCAGGAGCCAGTCTGCCAGATGCGGCCAAAGCGCCTCACCGCGCTGACGATGGCCTGCTGCTCGGCGATGGTGCGCGCCAGCGGTTTCTCGCCATAGATGTCCTTGCCGTTCTTGGCGGCCTCGATGGCGGTGAGGGCGTGCCAGTTGTCCGGCAGGGCCAGCATGACGGTGTCAATGTCCTTGCGCGCCATCACCTCGCGGTAGTCGTGGTAGCCTTTGCAGTCGGTGTTTTTGTAATAGCCGTTGATGGTGCCGACGGCTTTTTCCAGATTGCGCTTGTCAATGTCGCACGCGGCGAGGACGCGGCAGTCGGATTGCGCCATGAAATTGTTCGTGTTGCCCGGCCCCATCATGCCCCAGCCAAAGACGGCCATGGTGATCTGGTTCGAAGGCGCGTTCTGCCCGAGAACGCTGGAGGGGATGATGGAGGGAAAGCCGAGCGCGGCGGCGGACTGGGCAAGGAACTTGCGGCGGCTGGTGAGGGGGATTTTTTTCATACGCAGCCGATTTGTAGGCAACGCGCGGGCTTTCTGTCGAGCCAAAAGAATCACCTCCGCCCCAGACGCGGCCCGCAACCCTCAAATGCACGCCCGCATTCCTTGTTTTGAAAGGCCAAAACCCGCTCCGGGTCTTCCTCCCCAAGCGACCAGCGCCCGGATGCCTGCATGGCGCGCTCTTGCCGGTGAATGAAAGGCGGGGGGGCCCTGGCCGTAATTGCCTGCCACCATGATCCGAACCCTCTCTCTTCTCGTTGCCGCGCTCTTTGCGGTGTCCGCTTCCCAGGCTCAAAACATCCGCGCGGGAATCATCGGGCTGGACACCTCGCATGTGCTGGCTTTCACGAAGACGCTGAACGCGGAGCCGCAGAAGCCGGAGGTGATGGGCGTGCGCATGGTGGCCGCGTACGCGCAGGGGTCGAAGGACATCGAGTCGAGCGTCAAACGGGTGCCGGAATACACGGAGAAGGTGAGGGAGATGGGCGTGCAGATCGTGGGCAGCATTGACGAGCTGCTCGACCTCGTGGACGTGGTCTTTCTGGAGACCAATGACGGCCGCCCGCATCTGGAGCAGCTGCGCCCCTGTCTGGCGGCGGGCAAGCCGGTGTTCATAGACAAGCCCATTGCCGGCAGCCTGCGGGATGCCATCACGATCTTCAAAGAGGCGAAGGCGGCCGGGGTGCCGGTGTTTTCCTCCTCATCGCTGCGATTCGGCAAGGACAGCCAGGCCGTGCGCGCGGGTTCCATTGGCAGGGTGAAAGAGGCGCGCACGCACAGCCCGGCCTCGCTGGAACCCTCGCACCCGGATTTGTTCTGGTATGGCATCCACGGCGTGGAGAGCCTTTTCACTGTCATGGGCGCAGGCTGCGTGTCCGTGAAACGCGGCGCGACCGAGGACGGCAAAATCCAGGTCACCGGCACCTGGGAGGACGGGCGCAAGGGCACCTTCACCGAGGGCAAGGGCTACGGCGGCACGGCCATCGGCGAAAAGGGCGAGGCGCCGGTGGGCAGCTACGACGGCTATGATCCGCTGCTCTTCACGGCAGTGCATTTCTTCCGCACGGGCGTGGCGCCGGTGACTCCGGAGGAGACGCTGGAAATCTACGCCTTCATGGAGGCGGCCGACGAGAGCAAACGCCGCGGAGGCGCGGAAGTGACGCTCAGGGAGGTCATGGAAAAAGCGTCCGCTCCGTGAGGAGGGCGGCATCATTTTGCGGGGCTGCGAAGGCGCTTGTAACGCCGCCGCCCCGCCGTTTTGTATGCGCGAAAGTTTTCAACGGAAGCCCGCGCGGCGCGTCTTTAGGCACTGCCACAGCGTTTTAACGAAACCCTGACCCACGACCATGAAACACATCCCCCTTCTCACACTCGCCCTCGCCTCCGCGCTGCCCTGCATGACAGGCGCCCAGGAAAACGGCAAACCCGCCGGCATCTCCGCCGCCGAATTCCACAGCCGTCTCACCAGGGACGCCGCCCCGCTGCCCGACGGCGGCCAGCTCAAAATGAGCTACGCCGACGTGGTGGACAAGATCCTGCCCAGCGTCGTCACCATCTTTTCCAAAGGCGGCAAATCCGGCGCGCCTGACGTGGAGGACATCCCGCCAAATCTGCGGCCCTTCTTTTATCACTTCTTCGGCGTGCCGCCTCCCGGCGAGGATGAGGAGGAGGAGCCCGCGCCGCGCGGACGCCGCGGCGCTCCCAGGCAGGCCCCTCCGCGCGAGATGCCGCAGCAGCGCGGAGTAGGCTCGGGCTTCATCATCTCCCAGGACGGCTACATCATCACGAACAACCACGTCATCGCCGACGCGGAGGAAATCCAGGTGGCCGTGGAGCACAACGGCAGCTCGAAGAACTACAACGCCGAAGTCATCGGCGCGGACCCTCTCACCGATGTGGCCTTGATCAAAATCGAGGCATCCGGCCTGCCCACCGCCGTCATCGCGGACAGTGACAGGCTGCGCGTGGGCGACATCGTGCTGGCCGCCGGCGCCCCGATGGAGCTGAACCGCTCCGTGACCCAGGGCATCGTCAGCGCGCTGGGGCGCACCGGGCTGGGCATCGTCGGCAAAGGCAACATGGCCGGCTACGAAGACTTCATCCAGACCGACGCCTCCATCAACCCCGGCAACTCCGGCGGCCCGCTTGTGGACGCGCTCGGTCGAGTCGTGGGCATCAACACGGCCATCCTCTCGCGCAGCGGCGGCAACATCGGCATCGGCTTCGCCATCCCGATGAACATGGCTTTGAAAATCGTCGAGGACCTCATAGACAGCGGCTCGGTGCAGCGCGGCTACCTCGGCGTGCTCATCGGAGATCTGGATGATGAGAAGGCCTCCGTGCTCGGCCTCAAGGACCAGGGCGGCGCGCTCATCACCAAAGTCGGCGCGGAGTCGCCGGCGGAAAAAGCCGGGCTGGAAGTGGGTGACGTGGTCGTCGCCGTGAACGGCCAGCGCATTGACACAAGCGCCAAGCTGCGTCTCATCGTCAGCAGCCAGCGGCCAGGCACCGAAGTCGCCCTCGACGTGCTGCGCGAGGGGGCCAAATTGACCCTCAAAGCCCGGCTCGAGGAGCTGCCCCAGGAGGCCCTGGCCCAGATCAATCGAGGCGGCGAGTTGCCGCGCAAAGGCGGCTCCGGCGTCAGCAACGCCGAAATCGTGCCCGGCGTCACTGTGCAGAATCTCACCCCCGCCACGCGCGAGCGCTACGATGTGCCCGCCGATGTGCAGGGAGTGGTGGTCACGACGATAGATACCGAGAGCCGCGCGGCCGCGATGGGCATTGAGGAGGGCGATGTCATCCAGCAGGTGAACCGCAAGCCTGTGCGCGCCGTGGGCGAGGCCGTGGAACTGGCGAAAAACAGCGTCAAAACCGTGCTGCTCCGCGTCTATCGCAAAGGTGACACGATGCTCTTCATGGTGAACCAGTCCTGAACCGGGCCGGCATCAACGCGAACGCCTGGGATCATCGGCGGACGAGCGCGGTCCCGGGCGTTGAGATGTGGACGGAGCACTGCGCGCCGGAGGAGGCGGCGGTGCGACCCTGGAGGGCGCTGGCGGCGTGATGCGCGCGGGTGGCGGCGCCTGGCGCTGGGCGCTTTGGCGCGCCGCCTGCTGCTGGGCTGCCTGCTGCTGGGCGGAGCGCCGCGCCATTTCCTGCCGGGCGGCTTCCACCTGGTCGCGCGCGCGGGCGGAGGCCTCCTCATTTTGACGGCGCAGTTGCTCGGATCTGCGCGCGGCTTCCTCCTGCTGTTGCTGTTGCAACTGTCTGCGGCGGGTGTCTTCCATCTGCCTTTGCTGCTCGGCGGCCCTCTGCCGCGAGGCATCCTCGAGTTGCTTGCGCGCGGCATCCTGCGCGGCTTTGGCGCGTGTGGCGGCGTCCTCCATCTTTTTGCGCGCGTCCTGCTGCTGGCGCGCCATTTCGGCGGCGCGGGCGCGGGCGGTCTCCGCGTCACGGGTGCGGCGGTCCATCTCGGCGCGCTGGGCCGTGTCCTGGGCGGCCTTGGCGCGCGCGGCGTCCTCGGATTTTTTGCGCGCCTCCTCCAGTTGGCGTTTCATTTCGGCGGCTCGGTTTTGGGCTTCGGTCTCGCGCGTGCGGCGGTCCATCTCGGCGCGCTGGGCCGCGTCCTGGGCGGCTTTGGCGCGCGCGGTGTCATCCATTTTTTTGCGGGCTTCCTCCTGCTGGCGTTCCATGGCTTCGGCACGCGCCTGGTCCTCCGCGGCTTCGCGGGAACGGCGGTCCGCCTCGGCTCGTTGTCTGGCCGCCTGATCGGCGCTGGTGCGCGCTGATTCGGCAATCTTTTTGCGGGCTTCCTCAAGCTGGCGCGCCATCTCCTGGGCGCGGCTGGCAGCGGCACCCTCGGCCTGCGAACGGCGGTCTGCCGACGGCTGGGTCGAGGGAACCGTTGGCTGCCCGCCAGCAGCGCCCGGCATCGGAGGGCGGCCGGCTTCGGAAGGGGGCCCGGCAGTTTCACGATCCCGACCCGGAATGGCCGGGCCGCGCCCGGATGGAACCGGCATTGTTGGAATGGCGGGCCGGACTTGCTCTCCCGGTCTGGCGGGTTCAGTGGCCGGGGGCCGCGTGCTGCCGGGCACCTCGCGCACCACGGTCGCGGGCGGGCTGTCAGGGGCGGGCGACGCGGGACGCGGATCACGCGCCTGCCGGGTGATCACATCGCGCAGGCTGGTGCGGTTTTCCTGGGGCACCTCGGACCAGCCGTCCACAAGTTCGGGCCGGCTGACGCGCTGGGAAATGCGGGGCAGGACAGCGGGGCGGTCGGCGCGCCCTGAAGGCAGCGGCGCGGCGGCCAGCACGACGCCGCCGTCGCGGCTGGTGCGCGCGAGGTGGGAGCGGTCGAGTTCGCGGTGGACCTCCACACGGGCGCGCGGCACCGGGCTGCCGAGGCGGCGCTCAAGCCAGGCGCGGTCCGGGCCGCCGCGATGCGCGAAGAAGCGGCTCTGCGACTGGTTGACCACGGTGATGCTGGTCACATTCACTGTGGAGGCAAAAATGCGGGTCACGTTGGTGATGGACAGCCCGATGCTGGTGTAGCTGGAGCGGCCAAAATAGCTGCTCTGGATGAAGAAGTAGCTGCTGGGGCTGAGACCGTACCGCACATCGCAATCGTGGCTGATGACGGTGACATTCAACCCGGGGCCGGGAGGCAGTGGCGCCCAGCCGATGTAGTCCGGCCCGGTCCTCCAGGAGACCCATGCGGGCGCCCATTCGCGTCCGGGAATCCACACCCATCCGTGCCGCGACACGCGCACCCAGCGCCCGTAATGATAGCAGGCCCAGCCAAAAGGTTCGCGGCTGTCCCAGGCCCAGCCGTGGTCGCTCCACATCCAGCGCCCGTCCATGTAGGGCCGCCAGGAGGCCTGCGCCGCCAGCCTGGGACGCCAGGCATAGCCGTAGCCTTCGACATCCAGCCAGTCTCCATGGGGGGAGAGCTGCTCATAAAAGAGCGAGTAGTCGGCGGCGGGGTCCACCCAGGGCTGGGCCACGGGCGCCTGGGGAAGAGGCTGCACCGGCGCCACGGGCTGAACCACAACGGGCGGGGCCTGCGGCTGCGGCTGGGTCAGCAGTTGGTCTCGCAGGGCGTCGGCTTTCTGGCGCGCAGTTTCAGCATCGGCCATGAGGCGGCGGTTTTCCTCCTCCATGGCCAGCAGCCGGGCCTGCAGCTCGGCGTTCTCCTTTTCCTGCATTTGGAGCTTCAAGTCGGCGAGTTCTTTCTGCATGGACTCGCCGCGCGCCTGCATGTCGGCGGCCTGCTGCTCATAGGCGGCCCGGGTTTCCTCCATCTGCCGGCGCAGCTCGTCCTGCGCGGCGGAGTTTGCCTGGAAGGCCGAGGGGTCGCAACCCGCAGTGAGGAACACCAGCAAACTGGAGACAAGGGGGAGGGATGTCGTTTTCATGGCAATGCCTGAACAAAGACGAGGCGCGGGTGAATACCATTCGATTTCACGCGCGGATGCCGCCATGATCCGCGCGCATGGCCGTCTTTCTCATCCGTCGTTTGCTCAGCAGCCTGCTGGTGCTGTTCTTCGCGGTGTCACTCACTTTCCTGCTGACGCGCTCGCTGCCGAGCGGGCCTTTTGACAGGGAAAAGCTGGCCTCCGCGCAAGTGCGGGAGGCGCTGATGGCCAGGTACAAGCTGGATGGCACGCTGTGGCAGCAGTACACGACTTACATGGGCGACCTGCTGCGCGGCGACCTGCGTGTGTCCTTCAAATACCGCGACTGGACGGTGGCGGAGATCCTGGCGCAAAAGCTGCCCGTCTCACTGCAGCTCGGCGCGCTGTCCTTCCTGCTCGCAAGCACGCTCGGCGTGCTGCTCGGCGCGCTGGCGGCGCTGCGGCGGGACACGCCGGTGGACTGGCTGGCCATGCTCGGCGCGCTGCTCGCCATCTCGATCCCATCCTTCATCACCGGGCCGGTGATGATCGCCGTCTTCGCGCTCTGGCTGGGCTGGCTGCCGGTGGCGGGCTGGGGCAGCCCGGCGCATCTGGTGCTGCCCGCCATTTGCCTGGCCGCCCCCTACACAGCCTATGTGGCGCGGCTGATGCGCAACAGCCTGCTGGATGTGCTCCAGAGCGACTTCCTGCGCACGGCCAAGGCCAAGGGCCTCTCCGACGCGCAAGCGCTGGCGCGCCATGCCATGAAGCCCGCCATCCTGCCTGTGGTGACTTTTCTCGGCCCGCTGGCGGCGCATCTGCTCACGGGTTCGATGATCATCGAGAGCGTCTTCAACATCTCCGGCGCGGGCGGAGTCTTCGTCAACGCCATTCAGAACCGGGACGCCTTTCTGCTCTGCGGAGCGGTGGTCATCTACTGCTCCCTGCTGGTCTTCTTCAACCTCGTGGTGGACCTGCTTTACCGAGTGCTCGACAAGCGCATCCAGCTCCACGGCTGACGGACACCGTGCCGCAAGGGCCAAAATGCGCGCCGGTTTTGGCCTTGCCGGAGCGTTCAATGGTGAGTAAGCGTCACGTCCACCCCCGCGTCCTCGATCCATGTCCATGCGTCCCCTCATCCTTCTGGCCGTTCTGCCAGTCCTATCCGGCGCCGCCGCAGCCCAGTCCATGAGCAACGGCATCGCCGCCGTGGTCAACGGCAACCCCATCATGAAGTCCGAGGTGCGCGACTCGGTGAACGCGCAGGAGCAGATCCTCCGCTTTCAATACCAGAACGACTCGAACCGGCTGCAGAAGGAGCTTTCCCAGCTCCGCGCCACCGCGCTGGACAGCCTCATAGACCGGGAGCTGGTGCTCGGAGAATTCAAGCGCCTGGGCGCCAGCATCAAAGCCCAGTGGGTGGATGACGACATCAACAGCATCGTGCGCGAGAGCTTCAAGGGCGACCGCGAGGCCTTCATCCGGGAGCTGACCAGCACCGGAGTCACCCTGAAGAAATTCCGCGAACTGCGCGAAAAGATGATGATCGTGCAGGCCATGCGCGGGAAAAAAGCCGCCGAGCAGCCTCCGGCCACCCCAAAGGAAGTGGAGGAGTATTACAGGAAGAACATTGATGCCTGGCGCAGCGGCGGGAAGGTGAAGATCAGCACCATCACGCTCTCCAAATTAGGCACGGAACCCGGCTTCACCCTCGAAGGCCAGCGCAAGATCGCCGAGGAGCTGCGCGCTAAAATCACCAAAGGCGCGGACTTTGCCACCCTGGCGAAGACTTACTCCCAGGACAGCAAGGCCGAGGAAGGCGGCTCATGGGACTGGATGGGGCGCGAGGAAATGAACCCCTCCATCGCCAACGTGGCCTTTGGCATGAAGGCGGGACAGATCAGCGAAATCATTGACGACCAGGCGGCCTACATCATCATCGCCTGCGACGCCATCCAGCACGGCGCCGCCAAGCCGATGAGCGAGGTGCGCGAGGAGATCGAGCGAGCCGTCTCTGCCGAAAAGTCCAAGGCCATCATTGACCAGTGGATGGAAAACCTGCGCAAGCGCGCGGTGATCAAGAAATTTGGCTGGTAAGTCCCATGCCAAAAGGAAAGCAGGGACGCGCGGCTCCCGACACACGCGCCCCTGCTCCTTGGTTGCGGGGGTTGGATGCAAAATCAAGGGCGGTCACGAGGACCGCTTGAAGAAGAACGCCTCTCAGGCGGCGGGCGGTTGCCTTCATCTTCACGAAATTCACCCCCGAAAGGCGGCGCGCCCTGCGAGTCACGCCGCAATTCCTCAAGCTGGCGCAGCTTGTCGCGCAGCGGCTCGGGGATTTCCCGGCGCTCGCGCTCGTCGTTCAGATTCCAACTGCGCTGCTCCCCGTCCCTGGGCGTGGCGGAGAAAATCACCCGGTCGCCCTCGCGCTTGAGCGTGTAGATGCCGCTCTCGTCGCTGCGGGTGATGGTGGAGGCCTCCCGCCTCTCCTCGCGGCGGTCCTCAATGCGCCCGGTCTGCGCTTCGGGCGGCTGCTCGCGCCGGGAAAAATCCGGCATGCCAGGCATCGAAGGCGGCGGTGGAAAATGCCTGCCGTGCTCATGGGTCCACTCGCGCACGCGCTCCTGCCATTCACGCCAGGCCTTCTGATGCTGCTCCAGCTTCTCCCGCCATTCATTCATCTGCCGTCCGAGGTCATGGCCCCAGTCGCGCCAGGGACTCTCCGGGCCGGGCCTGCCTTCGCGCGGCGGCGAGTCCGGGAACCTGCCTCCCGGAGGCGGCGGTGCGAGGCGCGGCCCTGGAGGCCCCTGCTCGATCCGTGCTGGCACGGTGTTTTCACCGATCTCCACACCCACTTCGCGCTGCTCGCCCGCGGAGATGACCGTGAGCGCCACGCGCTCTCCCGCGCGCCGTTCCCGCACCAGGGCCTGGAGCTGCTCCATGCTGGCGAGGCGCTGGTCCTCGAAGCGGATCAAAATGTCGTCCTCCTTCAGTCCCGCCGCCTTGGCGGGACTCTCTGGCAGCACCTCGACCACGCGCAGGCCGAAGCCTTCGGCCAGCTTGAGATGCGCCCGCGCATCCACGCTCAAAGGCGCGGTGAGCACGCCGATGAAAGGCACCCTGCGGGTCTCCGGCTGGCGGCCGCGCTGCTCCGGGCGCTCGCGACTCCCCGGCTGCCCGCGCTCCGCTGGCGGCTCCGAGCGGCGGGGGTTTTCACCGGGACCGCGCCTGCCGCGCTCCGGCGGAGGAGCGTCGTCACGGCGCTCACGCGGCGGGCCGTCGGCGGGAGGTGGTGTGGATTTTCCCTCCTGGGCGGGCAGGTGGGATGCGGCGATCAGCGGCAGGCAAAACGCCGCCAAGCGGACAAGTGCATTGGGCTTCATGGTCGCGGGGTTATTGATAAGACACAGGCAGCACGAAGCTCTCCTCGCGCGGCATTTCGACGGTGATGTGAGCGCCATCGCGCGGGTCAATCCATGCCTGGCGCTCCAGCGAGTAAAGGCGAACACGCTGCTCGTGGGTCTGCGAGGCCTCGTTGAAGGCGATGCCCTCGTCCTCCGTGCGCACAATCTCGCGGATGGTGCCCGCCGGAAGCAGGCCGGGAGTCTGGAAATTGACGGCCACCCTTGGAGCGGCAGGAGTTTCCGGCTGGACCAGCGTCATCACCGCCAGCGCCGCGGCCGCGCCGGCGCCCGCCCAAAGCGCGGGCATCATCCAGCGCGCCGCGCTGCGGCGGAGGGGCTGGCGCAGCCATTGCTGGTCGAGCTCCAGCTCATGCGCCACCCGGCGCTCAAGCGCGGGCGAGGGGCCGCGCGGAGACAGGCCGGAGAGCAGGGTTTCGATGTCAGATTCGTTCATGGCAGGGTTTCAGCGGGTTGAGGAAAAAGAAAGACATTCCCGGCGGCAGTCGGGGACTCCATGAGCAGCTCGTGCCTTCTGGGTGCCAGGCGTTTTTGCAGCGCCTGCAGCGCGTAACGGTAGCGGCCCGATATGGTGTTGATGGACTCGCCCATGGCGGAGGCGATCTCGGCAAAGGTCAGCCCGCCCCAGAGCTTGAGCGTGACCACCTCGCGCTGGGCCTCGGGCAGCGCCTCCAGCGCCTCCTGGACAATGGCGGCGGTCTCTTTCTGCTCCGGCGTCGGATCGAACACCGGCGCGTCCCCCTGCGGCAGCGCCACCTCTGAGGCGGCCTCGCGCGCCGCGCGGCGCTGCTGGCTGCGGCGCTGGTCCAGGGCGATGGTGCGCACGGCGGCATACAGCAGCGGGATGTGGTTTTCATCGCCGCCAGGAAACCGCCGCCACCAGCGCACGAAGGCCATCTGCACCACATCCTCCGCGTCCGCCCGCGAAGGGCAGAGCTGGCAGGCGTAGAGAAGCAGTCGCGGAGCGACCTGCTCGAAGCAGCGTTTCCAGATGTCAGCGGCGGGGGCCATGCGGGGGTTCAACCGCGTAACGACGCCCGTGTTTCTTTTTGTGTGCCGGTCTGAAAAAACACACCGCCAATCACACCGCCAGTTCGACGACATGCGCGGTCACCGCCTTGGCCAGCCCCTCCAAATTGTATCCACCCTCAAGCACGGAAACGAGGCGTCCCTGGCAGTGCTCGTCAGCGGCTTGTTTCAAGAGCCGGGTCAAGGCAGCGAAGTCCGTGTCCGTGAGACGGAATCGCCCCAGAGGATCGCGCTCGCGCGAGTCAAAGCCGGCCGAGATCATGATGAGGTCCGGTTTGAAGCTCTCGAGCGCGGGCAGCAGCTTCTCCTCAAAAGCCGCGCCGATTTCCTTCATGCCCGCTCCTGCGGCCAGCGGGCAGTTCAGCGTGCTGCCGCGCCCCTTGCCCGCGCCGGTCTCCTCCGCATGACCCGTGAAGGGATACCAGGGTGATTGATGCGTGCTGAAAAAGAGCACGCTGCCGTCCTCATAAAAGATGTCCTGCGTGCCGTTCCCGTGATGCACATCCCAGTCCACGATGACCACCTTTCCAGCCCCATGCCTCGCCTGCGCATGACGCGCGCCGAGGGCGATGTTGTTGAACACGCAAAAGCCCATCCCCTGCGCGGGCCTTGCGTGATGCCCCGGCGGACGCACGGCGCAAAACGCTCTTGAGAGCTTGCCCGTCATCACCGAATCCACCGCCTCGATCACACCGCCCACCGCATGGAGCGCCGCGTCATGCGAGCCGGGGCTGATCTGCGTGTCGCCCGTGCTGAGCGTGTCGAGTCCTGCCGCGATCTCCTCCCGCACCAGTTCGATGTATTGGCGCGTATGGCAGCGCTCCAGCTCCGGCGGCTCAGCGGGTCGTGAAACAATCGGCCTCAGCCGCGCCGTAAGTCCAGCCTCCGCCAAAGCGCGCGTCACCGCCGCATGACGCTCCGCGCATTCCGGGTGCCCGGATCCCGTGTCATGTCTGGCAAAGACGGGGTCTTGAAGAAGTCCGGTGCTCATGATGGGTTGCGTAGTTTGCCCGGACTTTGGCTGTTCCAGGGCAAAACGCAATCCATGCGGCAATCATCTCACCAGGCCGCCATCAATCCCGTGGGACCGAGGCGGACCTGTGTGACGCCTTCGGGAAGGCGAAAACGCTGCGGGGAATCTGAAATACGCGGCCCCCAGAGGGTGGCTTTGCCGTCGGATTCCCAGCCCAGCCAGATGCCCTCCTGCTGAATGACACGAGCCTGGCTGGAAAGACCCGCCGGTTTGCTTCCCTGAATGTCTGACTGCGGGCGGCCATCCATGTGCGCGGGGAATTTCTCCGCTTCAGCCGGGAGCAGTCGTCTCAGACCGGCTCCAGGCTCGCGCGGCAGTAAAAAAGCCGCGCCGCTTTCCGCCCATGCCACGGCATCCGTGGCGGTGGCGGTGAGACGAACGATGGGTTCAGCCAGCACACTTTTCCGGTCGCCAGGGAGGATCAGACCCGCTGTGGAGCGCGGGGGCCAGACGATTGGCAGTCCTTTGCCTGGCTCGCGGTCACTCCAGATGATAATGCTGCCATCGTGGAGCAAGGCCGCGCCGCCATCGGCGATGAGGACCGCGTCTTTCCAGCCGGCGCCGGTGGTGGAAGCCGGCGGGTACAGGGCGGGAGGGACGGGATCAAGCGACCAGACATGAACCTTGGAAAATTGCGGCGGCAATGCCCCAGGTGAGGGCGGCTCCTGACGTGTCTCTGGTGACGACACCGGGGCTGGCATGGGCGGACTTTCTTTTTTGGCGGGATAAGATTGGGCAGCCGCCGGTTTCGGAGGCTCGGATGCGGGTTCCGGGAGTTTGGGCTGCGGCTCCCGCGCAGTCATTGGCGCATGTTGATCCGGTTTGCTCTCCGGCGCTTGCTTGAAGAATACCAAAGCCGCTGCGGCAACAACCACGCACACGATCAGCAAGGCCGCCCACGCACGCCAGGGAGCGGGTGCCTTGCTCGTATCCGCGGCGGGGCGGCTCGCGGATTCTGTGACATCCTCTTTCAACTCTGCCGCCGCCTGGTAGCGGTCCTCGGGTCGCTCCTGGAGAGCGCGCCGCACCACGGAGTCGAGCCGCGCGTCGCTGCCAGCCTTGCGCGAAGGCGGCTGGAAGACTCCGCGCGGCAGCTCGCCGGTGAGCATTTCATAGAGCAGCACTCCGAGGCTGTAGATGTCCGCCCGGTGGTCCGCATGAGCGGCATCCCGCGCCTGCTCGGGCGCGGTGTAGGCGGGCGTGCCCATGAAAGCTCCTGTGCGGGAAAGTGTCAGCGCATCCTCCCCGGCGGCATGGTCCAGACGGGCGAGACCGAAGTCGGCCACTTTAACCTGCCCTGCGGAGTTGATGAGGATGTTCGAGGGCTTGATGTCACGGTGGATGACGCCCTGCCCATGCGCGCAGGCCAGCGCGTCGCAGACCTGGCGGACGACCTCGATGGCGCGCGGCGCGTCCATTTTTCCCCCGGCGATGAGGCGGCTGAGCGGCTGGCCGTCCACATGCTCCATGACAAAGAAGAAGTGTCCTGCCGGCGTGATGCCCGCCTCATGCAGGGCGACGATGTTCGGGTGCCGCAGTCGGGCCAGGGCGCGCGCCTCGCGCCGGAAACGCTCCACCTGCCGCTCGTCAGCGCTGGCCTCGATGGGCAGCAGCTTCACCGCCACATCGCGGGCCAGATCAGACTGGTGGAAATGATACACCGCGCCCATGCCGCCGCGCCCTAGCAGGCCCTTTGCCTGCCACTGCGGAAAAAGCGCGGCCACCTCCTCCATGCCTGGCGGCTCCCACGCTCCACCTGCCGCCGCAGGCGCGGCCTCGTCCGCCAGAGAGAAGAGCGCGGCGGGATCGAGGCCGTGAAGGAGCTTGGAATCCTGGGATGGCATGGCTCGCGGGGTCACCGGTTTGACCAAAAGGTCAGCGCGCCACCAATTCCACCCGGCGATTCAGAGCGCGTCCTTCCTCCGTGCTGTTCGTGGTCACCGGGGCCATGAAGCTGGCACCGAGGGGCAGCATGCGGTCGGCGGCGATGCCATGCTTGGCGGCGAGCTCGGCGACGACGGCCCTGGCGCGGCGTTTGGAGAGGTCTTCGTTGAATTCAAAGGTGCCGACGTTGTCGGTGTGGCCGACGACGAGGACTTTCAGGTTGGGCTCGGCTTTGAGCAGCGCGGCCATCTCGGCGAGCGTGGGGGCGGACTCGGGTTTGATGTCGGCCTTGTTGAAGTCAAAGAGGATGCCGTAGATGGCCACCTTGCCGCTGGAGGAGATGGATTTCCGCATCTCGGCGGCGGAGAGGTGCACCATCTTTTCCTCCATCGGGCGTGTGTTCACGACATCCACCTGGATGACGACGGAATCTTGCGGGATGGTGATGTGCTGCTTCCAAGGGTTCGCCTCCGAGCTGGGCAGCATGGGGTGATCCCACGAACGCGCGGCGATGAACACGGCGGCGAAAAGGCCGCTCTTTTCCATGCAGAAGTAGCGGCGCTCCTTCAAGCCGGTGGTCATGAGCTGGTGATCCAGCTCCGGCACGCCGTAGTAAGCGCGAGGCGGGCCGTTGCGGATCTCGCGGTCGCCACCGCTCCAGATTTCTGCGAAGCCGGCGTCTTTGAAGGCAATCTCGTAGTTGCGGGCGATCTCGAGCGTGCTGCGTTTGCCGGCGCCGAGGTTCAAATAGAGATAAGTCGTGCGATGCGTGCGGCCTTCCACCTTGCGCACTTCCTTCGGGTCGGTGGAGACGGGCGAGCTGAGGCCGCCGATCTGCAGGCCGAGCTCGCCAAATTTTTGCTCGGATTGCAGCACGATGGTGCTGCCTTCATAGCGCGGCAGGCCGGGGTAGTCCTTGGTGTTCGGAGCGTCCTTGGTGGGGACGATTTTCTGCTGCGCAAAAGCACCGGTTGTGGCGAGGATGAGGAGGAGGTGATGAAGTTTCATGGGATGAACAGGTGGTTCGACAGGCTTTCTGGCGGTGCGTGGCGGGATGTTACAAAAAATCATTTCCCCAGGGCTGACTTCGCCTGGTCAACAAGGTACTTTGGGGCACTGACGGCAGGATTCTTCGAGGAATAGACGACTTCAATCGGCCCACCCTCGTCATGGCGGCCGTAAGTGTCCCAGGTCACCACCGAAGTGTGCTCATGCGCCGCTCCCGTGCTGTCGGTGTAGCGATAAACGAGCTTCTGGCGGCGCGAGGTCGAACTGCCGGCTTTCACCGAGCGCTTCCCAGTCACTTGGCCGGTTGTCTCAATGCCGTGCTCGCAAAGCTCTCGAAATTGGAGGCCGCGTTTCACGAGCAAGACGATGATGGCGCCCACAATGAGCACGGGAACGAGGAGACCGATGAGAATTCCGATCATGGTGCATGGATGGGTTGAATCCGGCGAAACTTTACAAGGGCTTCGTCGTTCGTCATTCTGAATTCGTCATTTGGGCCGCACCCATTATGTTCCCGCATGACCACCGCCTCAAACGCCGCCTTTCCTGTCACGCGCTGGAGCCTCGTGGCCGGCGCGCGTGCCGCGGCGGACCCGAACCGCAAACGCGCGGCGCTGGAGGAGCTGTGCGGGCTCTACTGGCGGCCGATCTACGGATTCCTGCGTCGTCGCGGTCTGAGCGTCGCGGAGGCGCAGGACGATGCGCAGGGCTTTTTCATGTCGCTGCTCGAAGAAGACCTCTTTGCCAAGGCGCAGGCCGAGACGGGCCGCATGCGCAGCTTTCTGCTGGCTGCCCTCCAACGTTGGCAGCGCGGCGAGTGGCGCAAGGCGCAGGCGGAGAAGCGCGGCGGTGGCAACGAGCTGTTCTCACTCGAAGTCATGGCCGAGGAGGATGGCTTCGAGGCCGCCGGCAACGACGATGACACGCCCGAGCGCCGCTTTGAAAAAAGCTGCGCCCTCGCGCTCCTCGAAGCCGCGATGCAACGACTCGCCAAAGAACAAAGCGCCGCGGGGAAAGGCGAAAACTTTGACACGCTGCGCCCGCTGCTGGCTCCGCTCGGCGGCGAGACATCCATCACGCAGGAAGAGGCTGCGAAGCGTCTGCGCATGACGGCAGAGGCACTGCGCGTGACTTTGCACCGCCTGCGGAAACGTTTTGCCGAGGTCCTGCGTGAGACTGTGGCCGACACACTGACCGATCCGACGGAGCAGGCGATTCAGGAGGAGATGGATGCTCTGAGAGCGGCTTTTTAGGCTTGGAAAAAAATTTCGCGGAACGTGTAACGTCCTCCCGCGCCCTGCCAGACAGGGGATGACGCGGCCCTCTTTGCGGTCGCAAGAACTCAAACCAAGTCATCCCCATGAAAACGAAACTCACCCTCCTCCTCGCCCTGGCCGTCAGTGCTTCGGCGAACGCCGAAAAGCCGAACTTCAACGGCTTCAAGCCCGCCCAGAGCGCCTCCGCTCCGCGTGCCGCGCCGTCTTATTCCGGTGGTGGCTCGTCCCGTTCCTTCAATCCCGGCCAGGCCATCGGCATCGCCCGCAGCCTGCTGCCGCTGGTCATGAATGCCACGCCTCCTCCTCCGCCGCGCCCGAGCGCGGTCAAACGCAGCCCCAGCCCGGCCGTGACCACGAACAAGCCCGCCACACGCAGCGTGTCCAAACCCGCCACGGTGACCCGCAATCCGGCGTCTGGCAGCCGTGGCGCGCTTCCCGCCCCGGTGGGCGGCATGGACCCGAAACTCGCCGAGGGCCTGGAAGCCGGCCGCCAGATCGCGAGCGGTCTTCAGTCACTTGAGTCCCTGCGTGCCTCTTTCGGCTCCGTGGAAGGTTTGGGTGATGTGTTTCACCAGCCCGGCAACGCCGGACCAGGCAGCCAGGGCGGTGTGCGCGATCCGTTTGGCGGCGGTTCTGAATATGATGGCGGCAAGGTGAGTAATCCGCTCGACCGTTTCTCCACCGCCAAGCCGCGTGACATTCGCGGCGGCTTCAGCAACAGCCGCAGGGGGAACGCAACAACCGGCCTGAGCCGGACAGGCGACCGCGTTTTGGAGAGCGAAGTCTCCACGGCCTCGGGACGCGATGGCACCAGCACGCCTGTGCAATCCACCACGCACGAAAACGGCGACGTCACTGCCAGCACCACCGCCACCACACGCGACGGCAACACCACGGAGGTGGAGGTCACCGAATTCAGTGATGGCTCCGGCACCTCGACCACCACCCACAGCAACGACGGCAGTACGGACACCGTGACGATGACCCGCCGTGACAGCTCGGGTGCCGTACTTTGGACAAGAACGGACAGCGTCCATGCCGGCGGCAAGCAGCACATCGTGACCCGCGATGGCAGCGGCAGGGTCACCTCCGACACCACGGAGTATTACACACCGGGCAGCCGCACCTGCGACCGCAGCCCTGGCGAAATCGCCGCTGGCGGCCCCGTCAACGGCACCGGCCCCGGTGTGGCTGATGCGGCCGGCCTGATGCCCCTCGACCTCCTGCGCCAGTTCGCGAATGGTGAAGGCGCCAGCGGAGGGACCAACACCATGACCAGCGGCAGTCTCAGCAGCCGTCACGTCAACCCCGACCGCAACGGCAGCAGCGGCCCCATGCGCAACCGCCTTCCCGTGGACAGCTTTGGCACCATCAGCAATCCCGCTCCCCTGGGCGGCGAAGGTGCCGCTGGCGGCGGCAACAGGCCTGACTGAACCGGCCCGGCAAAACCGGACTTAAATGCCCCTGGGTGCCTCGCATCCAGGGGTTTGGTGCTGCTTGAGACCATCTATCGCAAAGGCGCGCTCCATAAATTTCCTCCCGAGGTGATGAAAAGCATTTTGCCATCCGCTCCACCGAAGGCGCAGTTGCAGCACTCGTCCGGCGCGGTGGGAACAAAGTCGAGCAGACGGCCTGAGCCGGAGAGTATGTAACAGCCCGCCTTGAAGCGAGTCGTTTCATATTCGGTGGGTTTGTTCGTGCCGGCAGCCACATAAATGCGCCCCTTTGCATCCATCTTCATGCCGTCAGGTCCGCGCCCGTCTTTCCAGTCAAAGATCACCCTCCTCGTGCCAGGCTTCACATCGCCATATTCGTCCAGCTCATAGCGCAGCAGTTTGCGCGAGCCGCCGCGGGTGTTGTTGTTGTTGTCGGCGATGTAGAGAAAGCGGTCGTCCGGGGTGATGAGGATGCCATTCGGCCGCTCCGCGCCCTCGCAGAGGATGCGAGTGACATTTGGGATGTCATATGCGAACGCACAAAGTCCGTCCGGAAGCCTGGCCTGCCGATTGATGCGATAGACGCCTTCGATGGGCATCTGCCCCGGCTTGATTCCTGCGGGTTCGCACCCGTCAACTTGATCAAATATTTCCATCCCCGCCCGCGAGCCATAACGCGGGTCGGTAAAGTAGATGAGACCCTTCGAGTCCATGCACAGGTCATTGGGAGAGTTGAAGCGCTTCCCGAGAAACCGATCCGCCAGCACGGTGATGGAGCCGTCTTTTTCCGTGCGCGTCACCCGGCGCGTCTTCGTCTCACAGGCCACAAGTCTGCCCTCGCGGTCAAAGAGCAGTCCGTTCGAGGCATTATGGCGGAAAACACTGACGCGCCCGTCCGGTCCCATGCGATTGATGTGCTTGCCGTCCGTGAAGTAAAGAGAGCCATCTTTCCACGCCGGCCCCTCCACCGCGCCGATGCTGCCGTGGTCCCTGGTTTTCGCTCCCGGCACCAGAGGGGATGTCAGCACGGTGCAGGAAGAAAGGGCGAGGGGCAGCAGGAGCGGCAGGTATTTCATGACACGCCATCAAACGCCCGTCACGGCATTGAATCACGCCAAAAATAAACTGCCCAGGCATCCAGAACGCGGACCTCACATGCGGCGGCCCGCAAGCCTGCGCATGAGTTCCTTGGCCTGCTCCACACTAAGGTCCGGCTGCAAGGAAACCAGCCGCGCCAGCCAGGCGCTGACCACCGGGGCCGCGAAGCTGCTGCCTGTGACTTTTTTCCATCCGCCCTGCCAGGGAACGGTCACCTCGAAACCGCGCGCGGCGAATTCCACCATGCCCGCACCGGTCCGGTGCTCCCAGCCGTCGTGGTCGAGCGCGGCCAGGTTCACCGTCAGCACCGTGGGAAACCAGCCGGGCCACTCGCGCAGACCGGCGTCGTCGTTGCTGCACGCCGCCACGATGTGGGCGCGGCTCAGATAAGCGGCATCCGTCCACTCTTTGTAGGGCATGACAAAACGCGCCTCCCCAGGGCTGCCAAAACTGCAGTTTAAAATCTGGTAGCCGCGCTCCAAAGCCAGCCGCGCCGCCTCCCAAATGACGGTGCTGCGCGAACGCAGGGCGCCATCCAGCACGCGAAAACTGCCGATCTCCGCGCACGGAGCCAGCCGGCGGATGATCCAGGCGATCGCCGTGCCGTGGCCAATCGCATCCCCGTTGCCAGCCTTTGATTCCAAAAAATTTCCCCCCGCCTCAAACATCACATCATCCGCCAAGCTCAGGCCCTCCAATGCCGGATGTGCGGTATCCACACCCGAATCCAGGATGGCGACACGAACACCCGCGCCCGAACTCGCGCCCAAAGCGATAGCGGTTCGTGCAAGCGCTTCCTCATCATGGAAATAACTGCTCATAGAGAAACGGGGGTCAGTCCTCCCAGCCGAGCGCCCAGGCACTGAGGCGGTGGTCGAGCAGCCTGCCGAGCACCTGCGCGGCGGTCTCCATCGCCGCCAGATGAGCCAGGCTGAAGGACTCCGGCAGCGCATGACCAGGCGGCAAGTCAGCCCTGGAACGCGGCGCCTCCCTCAAGCCGGGCAGCGCGTCGAGCCGGATCAAGCGCACGGCGGTGACCACGCCGCGCACCTCCCCCGCGAAGCGCAGCGGCACGGCCAGCATGGCCCAGGTGAGCACGCCGAGCGCGCGGTCGAGCGCGCGGTTTTGCCTTTGATGGAAGCACACCTCGCTCTCGCACATGGCCAGCCCGCTGGTGAAAACAAGTCCTGTGATGCCCTCCGCCGCCGGCAGGCGAAAGCTGCCTGTGAAACGCGCCGCGTCCGGGCCGTTGTTCCAGACCGGCACCAGCACCGCGCCATCCTCCACCGCCAGCCAGAGCGATCCCTCATGCGCTTCGATGTTTTTCAGAGCCGCGTCCAGGCCCCGCGCGGGCAGCCCCTCCGCCAGCGCGGCCGCGCGCGTTTCCTGCGCGCGGCGCAGGAAATCCATCCTGCGCCGCGAAAAACGCTCCTCGAAGTCGGCGAGATCAGGATCAGGCAAAGCGGGAAACGGCGCGGGCATGAGAGCGCCATCATGGGCGGAAAACACTGGAAGGACAACCACGAGTCCGGGGTGCCCGCCATCCCTCACACAAGCCGCAGCGTGTGGTGGAACAACTCCCCGCAGAATGCCTCACGAGCGGTCTCTGACTGGAGAAGCTCGATCATGGAAAATGTTTTCTCAACGAGCCGGTCATCGCGGATGCGGCGTTTCAGTTCCGGGGTCAGTACACCACCGATGTAAAAATTGCGGCAGCGCCGGCTGTGATTGACCGCATGCTCGAAGGACTTCTTTGCCGCACCATAACGCTCCAGCGCGCCCGCCGGATCAATGCCACCCTTGATCTCCACCGTGGCAAGCCAGACTCCAGCTTTCTCAAAGGTGATGTCCGGCTCTGACGCAAACCGCATCAGTATCCCCCTATCGAGTGCGATCTCGTCCGGCAGGTCGCTTTCGATGGACTCCACGGTAATGCCGGCATCAGCCACAAGTCCCTTATCGATGAGCCACAGCACCACCATTCGGCGCACGCGATCCTCGCCAATCTCACCCACTTTGTTGCGCATGGACCCGTCCAGGCTGATGCCCATGGTGGCGATGATGTTGCGGTGCCCGTTCTCCAGTGTCCAGGCGGTGGAGTTGACAATGATGGAGCAGATGAAAATGTTATATCCACGCGCCAACCTAAGTGCCTTGTCCTCCGGGATGGACGCGCCCCCCTGCTCCAACCTCTCGACATTTCCGCAGTAATCTTTGGCCGCCTTGATGGACAGGCCAGCCATGCCGCGGTAGTACAAGCTCGTCCGCGGATGCTCCATCAAAATTGCCGGGTGGCAGAATACCAGTTTCGCTGGCACTCCCAGACGCTCCACATGCTCCCATGCCCGGCGCTCGATCATCAGGCCGTGCAGGGGTTCATAGCCGGGGTCCGCGTTAAATGATTCGATGCACTGGCGCGCAGCGACATCCCTGCGTTTGCGCAACTCCGAACTGATCAGCAGAGACTTGGCGCGGCGCAGTTCCTCAACGTAGTCGGGTTCGTCTTTGTCGCTCATGGCATCAGGGTTTCGACCAGCAGTACACACACTTCCGCAACTCCACACGACCCCAGCGGCCCATCTGCTGGCTGCTGTTTCCCTTTCCCCTCGGCAGCACCCAGACACGGTCCACACGCAGCCCCGCGCTCTCAGCAAAATCGCTGAGTATCAAGTCAGCCGGAACCTCCTCGCCATGATAGCGGACATTGTCGTTGACGATGAAGACACGCCCGCCCGGTTTGAGCACACGGGCAATTTCGAAGACGACCAGAGCCATTTCGAAAAAGTAATTCTCCACCATGTTGACCACATGGCCGTTGCTCAGCTCCCCAGCCTCGCGCGCGCGATTGAGGTGGCAGAGTACCTCGTGTAGGCCCCGCTGGCCGTCATACGCCGCGCAGACCCGGTCGAAGCGCCGCTCCGCCTTAAGAGAGCGGTAGTGCGCAGCGAGCGCGGCACGCTTGCTCTTATTCTCCACCGTGGCGGAGAGCAGGGTCTGGCGCAGCTCCCGAATGCGCGTCTCATCGCAGCCGCAAAAGGCCAGCTCAAGCGCGTAGGTGCGCGTGTAGTCATAGCGGTTGCAGTATGGCGGGGAGGTCAGCACGCAGTCAAAAGACGCATCTTCAAGCCGCGCCATCTCCAGAAGGCAGGAGCCTTCCATCACCCTGGCCTGCCGCGCAAAATGGCCGCCGTTGCGCCGCGTCAAGTCCTGCGAAAACTCGCGCAGCCGTTGCAGCACAGCGTCCCGGAACTTCGGGATGAAACCTTTGTCAAACTTCTGAGCCAGCGGTCTGCCGCTGCGTTGATCCCAGCGCAGGTACTGGCCGTCTTTGCGGGTGAAGCTCACATCCTCCAGCACGGACATCGCGGCGAACCAGAACAGAAATCGCACCGCCTCGTCATGAATGCCCGGAAGACGGTCCATGTACCCCGCCAGGGCGGCTTCCGTCTCCGGGCTGAACGCCCGCTCGGTGATGCGCAGGTGCGGAAAATGGAACTTACCGTTTTCCCACTCCGAGCGCCGGAGCAAATCCAGTTCACGCTCAAACTCCCTGGCACTGACCTCGTCAGCGAGCAACCGCGCTCGCAGCGCGGCGGCCCCCACGGGCATCAGTTCGATGCCCGTCGCCTGCCAGCCCCGCGCACATGCGCGGGTGAGCGCGGTGCCAGTGCCCGCGAAGGGATCCAGAACATGCCTGGGCTGGATGGTAGCCGCAAGCTGGTCATAGAGGTACTCCACCAAGTCCGGCGAGAAAGCCTCCTTGTATTTGAGCCAGCGGTAGAAAGGCGCGCTTTTGCTGGCCTGAAATGACACCAACTGGCGAGTCAGCAGTGGATTGACCTCCAAACGCGCGGCGAAACGGCGATGAAGCCTGCCGCGCTCATCCATGGCTGCACGGGTGTCAACTGGAGCAGCCGCAGGCTTGCTCGAGACAGCATCTGTCATGAGCGAAATCATGGTGGCAGTAGGCAGAAACATAGACGATTCAACGCCTTCATTGAGCGTGAGCGCGCCGGACTCCGCATCCTCCGAAGCTCCGTCGGCCAGCATCAGCGACTCCTTTTTTTTACTCGGGCGCGGCGCTTGGGAAATTCGGGCCGCGCCCGCTTTTGTAACTCTCATGACAGGACACAACCCATGAAAACAAGAGTGTCAATTTTCCTGATGACGGGAAATTCTCCGGCTTTGAATGCCTCATCGTGCAATCAACCGCGCCAATCCCGAAAGGATGTCCGTCTCATTCGCCTTCTGGCCGGGAGCAGGTTCTTTGGCGAGGAGGAAGCAACCATGACCGGCGGAGGCGCCGGGGCGGTTCACGATCATGCCGGTATAGCTGACCGTGCGCGGCGCGGCGCCGATGGCGGAGGGCACGGTGAGTTTGCCGCTGAACAGGCCGGTCTTGCTGACGAGCTTGATGCTGACTTTGCCTTCATTCTCCGCAGTGCCTGCCTTGGGCACGCTGGCGTTGTTCACGATTCCAGTAGCACTTGGGTTGGCGAGGGTCACGAGCACATCGGGGGCTTCGCCCTCGCTGTGAGTGAGGCTGGCGGCTGAGAAAAGCAGCGCGGCATTGTTCTGCCCGGCATCCAACCCCATGAGCAGGCCGCCAGGCGCTGGTGGCGCATAGATGCCGCCATTGACCTCGACCCGATCAGGGCCGAAACCGGCTTTGTAATTGCGGTCCTTGCTGTTAGGCAAAGGCTCGTCTTTGAACCAGTCCGGCTCCAAATCTTGCAAGGCGCCGATGAGGCCGCCACTGATCTCCAGCGCTCCGGCCAGCGAGCCGCGGTTTTTGTAAAGCCCCGCGTAGAGCAGCACCTCGCCCTGCTGGCCGACGAAAGTGGAGCAGGTGTAGGCGCTGCCATCGGCAAGCTTGCCGGCGACTTTGACGACACCGTTGTCAGGCACGCTGAAGCTGCCGTAGCCGTCACCCTGCGGGATGGCTTCGATGCCGGTGTTGGCCGCTGCCGGTTCGATGGCAAAGGTGTAGGCGGCTTTGAAAGCGGTGGCTTTGTTGTCATTGTTCCAGCCATTGCGCCAGGCGCTGACCTGGGTGCTGATGCCAGGGCTGTCTTTTTCATGAAGCGTGCCGGCGAGCGAGTTGCTGTCAGGATCCAAATCGACATCGAGCACGAGTGTGGACAGCTTGCCGCGCTTGATGTCGGTGACGAGCTTCGGTTTTTTCACGATCTCAGTGAAAGTGTCGAGCCTGCCGGTGAAGGCGTGGCTGACGGTGCCGGTGAGGATTTTTCCGCTCACCACGCCGGTCTTGGCGACGGTCAGTTCGACGCGGTTGCCGAGGCCGTTGTTGAGGTTGCTCAAGCGCCCGGCCAGGCCGTGAAACACACCGATGTGGCGCCCGTCGAGGTCGGTGACTTGCAGGCTGAAGTCGAGCTTCTGCGGCGCGGCTCCGGCGGCGTTGGCGGCGGTGATGCTGAAGTCGAATTCGCCGGGCGTGGCGGGCTTGCCAGAGAGGGTGCCAGTCAGTTGATTGAAGACGAGGCCGGGAGGCAGCTTGCCCTTGATGGTGTACTTCACGGGCGGATTCACCGTGGGAATGGTCATGGAGAAGTCAGCGCTCACAGCCAGGGGGGCGACCGCTGCGGGAAAGTCAATCGTCGGCGGCAGGGCGGCGGCCTGCGTGAGGGTATGCACGGCTCCCGCGATGGTGATCTTGGCTGTGCGGGATTTTTTGGAGTTGTTCGGCTGCACGGTGACGGTGACGGACCCGTTGCCAGTGCCGGATTTCGGATTCACCACGGCGAAGGACGCGGAGGATTTGGCAGTCCATGCGCCGGGGGTGGTGACAACGATGGTGTAGCCTTGACCGGCGGCCGTGATGCTGTTTTCCACCAGATCAAGCACCTGCGCCGCGCCGGCGTCAGCAGGTGTGATCTTGAAGCTGCGGATCATGGCCATGTGCCCGGAGAACTGGCCGGCGAAGCCGTAGATGCGGAACTCGACCGGGCCGCCGCGGTTTTCAAAAGCGGCGGTGTCCGGCAGGCGGAAGGCGAACTCCTGCTCGTTGGTGTCGCCATCCAGCCGTGTCGTGGTAAAGACCGCCTGCGCGGCGCTGAACCCGCCCACGCTGGTGAGCACCGCATGAAGACGCGGCGCGTGAAAGCTGAGCCTGCGGATGGTGAAACGCACCTCCGCATTGCGCAGGTTCAGCGGCGAGCCTCCCTGGACAGATACCGCCCAAAATTGTCCGGCCGTGATGGCCTGCGCGAGCGTGGACTCGTTGTTCGGCATCACTTGCGAGTAGGCCAGGCCGTCGTCTCCGGCCTCGGGCGTGATACCCGCGCCCGCTGTCCAGCCGCTGTAGGTGACGCCGTCTTTCAGCACATAGGTCGGAGTCCAGGGCAGGTTCAGCGCGGGGTCGCTGCCTTCGAAATTGCTTTCCGCCAGCACGCCGGGGCCGCCGACGGTGCGGAAGAAAAAGGTGCGCCAGGCAGGGTCGCCATCGGCATCCCGCACGCGCAGATAAAGGAAGCTCTCCCCTGTGCTCACGGGTGTGCCGGAGAGCGCGGCCTCGCCTCCATTGAGCGTGATATTCAGGCCCTGCGGCAGCACCGCGCCGATGATCTTCAGAGCGCGCGCTCCGTCGCCGCCAGTGGTGCTGATCGTGGTGGTGTAAGGCGTGCCATGGATGGCGGTGGGCAGCTTTGCGGCGGTGGCAAAGGCAGGCGCACTGCCGAGCACATCGTCTATGTGGCGCAACCCGGCCAGCTCCGTTTCCCAATCGAGCAGGAACTGCCACTTCGGCGAGTCCTGCGCGCTTTGGCGGATGCTCTCCAGGTGTCCCCATTGGCCGAACTTCCCCCAGCCGCCTGACTCGACGAAGACGCCGTGGTTGCGCAGGCCTTTTTCGAGCGCCTGGTTGAGATGAATCTCATACACGCCCGCCATTTCCGGCTGGCGGTTCACCAGTTCCATGAAGGCCGTGATGCCATCGTCGCGCTCATCAGGGCCGTCCAGTTCATCCGTGAAAAGCGAGGGACCGCCCTCATAGGAGACAATGGGTTTCGGTGCGGCAAAAAGTGTCTGCGCCAGCGCACGCAAGCCGTCGCCAAAGCCGCCGCCGATGCCCGTTGCGTCAGGGCCGGAGCCGGTCTGCGTGGAGCCGGAGAGCATGCGCCGCCGCCACTCCTGAAACAGCTCGTCCATGTGGCGGTTGATGGCGTCACTCACCCAGTAACCGCTCTCCGGCGTCACGCTCACAGGTCGCTGGCCGCCGTCAAAGTTGAAATTCCCCGTCGTGAGAAACCAGGGGTCGGTGGTGGCTCGCTGCTCCAGGGCGCGCTGGAAGGCGAAACCCTGGATGTCATTGCCGAAGTAGGTGGTGGGCGAGATGCAGTCCGGCTCCTGCGGCGGGGTGAGCGTGGCGCCGTGGTTCTTGATCTCGGTGAGGAATTCCTCGATGTAGCTTTGGCTGCCGGTGAAGACGGCGGCGGTTTTGATCAGGCGGTCATTGCCCTCAAAGACCTGCTCGAAGACGCGCCACACGCGGCAAAACTGCCGCGCGTTGAACTGCGGCCGCGTGATGCCCTGCTGCGCGGCCTTGGCCTCGGCCCAGTTGCCTTGCGGAAAACTGAAGCCGTTGCTCCATATCTCATTCGAGTACTCCACATAGACGCGCAGGTTCGGGTTCAGCGGCGCGAAGGCGGGATCGGCCACTGGCGCGGTGTGCGGGTTCACACCGTCGCTGCCAAAGCGGATCATCTGCGCCAGCTTGGTGATGAAATCATCGTCCGCCAAGTGCGGGATGCAGATCCACAGGTCCTTGTTCGCCGCATTGCAGAGCGCGATGATGTGCTCGTAGGCCACTCCAGTTTCACGGTCGCCGATGCTGAGAGCGAACTCGTCCGTCGGATCGCGGTCATTGAGGATGCCGCATTGAAAGACGTGGTCCGGCAGGCGGCGGTCGCTCCAGCTTTTCTGCGGGTTCGCATTGGTCACGCCCCAGTCCATCATGCGCAGGAAGGCCCAGTCCACCTCGGCCAGGCGTTGCAAAAAGACAGGATGAAAAAGCCCGTCCTCCAGCGTGGCGTTCTGCGGATCGGCGGGATCGGGCAGCCACACTTTGAGGTCGGTGACGGGGTTCGCCGCATTGATGGACTCGACCTGCATGAAGGAGTTGTCACTCGCATTGCTCTTCAGATAGACACGGCGGCCGTTCACCAGGCTTCCGGTCTCCGGACCATTCGACTCACCAGGCAGAAAGACGCCGTCATTGAGCCGGATGTCGGCATCGCCGGTCCATTCGACGACGATCTTGCCATTCGCCAGCACGCTGTCGCGCACCGGCCAGGAGGGGTGGCGCAGATCGCCATAGTCAGTGTGCAGGCCGAAGAGCAGCAGGCGCAGCTTCTTGCCGGGGTTGAGGAATTTCGGATAGCCCTTTTCATTGAACTGCGCCGAATTGAAGTGCGGCACGCGGTCGCCAAAGTTCGTGTCGAACTCCAGCCACTCGCCGCCCTGGGCCACCGCGTTGGCAAAGTAGGGGGTGGTGAAGTAGTTCACGCCGCCGACATTCACGCCGAGCGGCTTGAGTGTGGCGGCATCGAATGCCGTGGCGGGCAGGGCGGGGGCAAGCAGGAGAGAGAGCGCGGCGGAGTTTTGCAGGAGGCGGAGGAGCGTTTTCATGGGATGCGTGAATGTGACGGCCATGCGGCCTTCACCGGGTGGATGCGCGGGGCATGGGGTACTTGCGCAACTAACGCGCAAAGTTTCAAAAAAAGCCGGCGCAGTCGCGCGGACCGCCCTTTCATGGCAAAACCTGACCGGGAGATTCCGAAAGCTGGAGTCGTTTCATCCAGGATGCCCTTGAAACTCCTGCCCGCCCTCCTTTGCCTCGCGCTGCCTGTCTGCGCGGATGATTCCGCCCGCCTCGCCAAACTGCTCGCCAAAGGTGGCGTGGTGACGATCCCCCAAGGCGACTATCAACTCAATGGCGCGCAGCCGATCCCGCTGGTGTCGAACTCGACCGTGCTGGCGCATGGCGCGCGCTTTATCCTGCCCGAAACACTGCCGGATCAGGCGCGGCTCATCATTTTTGCGGGACAGGACATCGGGCATTTCACTTGGCAGGGCGGCGTGTTCATCGGTCATGTCTTTGATCCCGCGCGGCGTGAAAACGGCTGGCCGCCAAACGCGAACACGAAGGCCATCGAGATCACCACCACCCGCGATGGCGGCACGCACGACATCCTTTTTCGCGATGTGAAATCCCACGGCATGGCAGGCGCCGTCATCGGCGTGCATGGACTGGTGAAGAAGGGCAGCGAGAGCGAGGTGCTCGCCTGGGCCGAGCGCGTGGCTGTGGAAAGCTGCGCGCTTTTGCGCAGCGGCAAATTCATGTGGGACTACGGCTACCTTTGGCAGATCATGACCTGGCCGGAGGAATATGAGAGCTGGGAGGTGGAGCGCGCGCGGCAATACTTCCGCACCGATCTCATTCGCGATGTGGAGTTCGCCTCGGGTGGGGATCGCGTGCTCTTTGACAACACCAACCGCCCTCTCGCCGTCAGCCAGACCGACTCGCCGCAGGAGGCCATCACCTTCATGGGTGCGGACCTGCCGCCGAGCATCGAGCGCGGGCGGCAATACTTCGTCACCGAGTCCACGCCGGAGTTCATCAAGATCGCCAACCAGCCGGGCGGTCAAGCGGTGAGGTTCGGTGGCGACGGCAAAGGCAGCCTTGTTTTTTTCATCCACGCCGCCTATCTCAGCGCCTACGCGCCCACTGGCAGCGGCCCCGGAAAGGGCGCCTTCGACATCACCGGCGCGCGCGATGTGCGCGTGACCGGCTGCCAGCTCAGCGCCCCGGGTGACACGATGCACATCCAGGCCTGCCAAAACATTGTCTTCTCCGGCAACCACATCCTCGGCAGCCGCATGGGCGCGTTTTTCCTGGCCGAGTTTTGCCAGAATGCCGCCATCACCGGCAATCTCGTGGACGGCACCAACGGCTCGCGCGTGATGAGCGTGGAGAAAAGCTGCACGGATGTCACCATCACCGGCAACACCTTCCGCAACGGCGGACGCGGCTCGTGGATCAACCAGCCGGTGAACTTCATCATGACCGGCAATGTCTTCATCAACAACACCACCAAAAACGAGACCGGCATGCGCCGCGGCCGCATCGCCTACCAGACGGGGCAGCCGGTGCGGTTCCCCGAGCTTTACTTTACCCTCTACGAGCCTGATGCCGCTTACGGCCCGGTCATCGTGCGCGACAACATCTTCCGCCTCGGAGACTCTGCGCCCGAGGAGGCCGTGACCTTCGCGCCGAACGGGAAGGACGTGCAGTTCACAGGCAACATCTTCCAAAACAAGCCCGCCATCATCGTCGTGGACCCCTCGTGCTCCGGCATGCGTGTCGAGGACAACCCTGGCGCCACCACCGTCAGCAGGCCCGTGGATTTCAACCATGGCCGGAGGTGACTCCGGACTTCCCGTGCGGCATTCTCAGCCTTCAGGTTCCGCGCTTGTTGCCAAACAGCTCGATGTGCAGGCGCGGACAGAAGCGCCATCCATGATCCTTGCAGGCATTCACAAGCAGGTCGTAGCGTCCCCTCATCGCCTCTATGTCTGTGCCCTCCGGCATGAGAAGGATTTTCTCCGGCGGCACTGGCGCGCCAATGGCGGAGATCACGCCCTGCATCTCGCGCAAGTCTGCCTCATTGGAGATGACGAACTTCAACTGATAATCATCCGCGCTTTCCATCCACTGGCGCGCCACCTCCGGACGCAGGCGCCTGTGTTCGTGCCTCTCCACCCACGCGGTCCCCGTGCTGGCGGGATCAGGGCGCGAGTTCGCCAGCTTGGGACTGATCGAAGCCAGATTCACGCGCGCGCCCTCCGGCGGCACCGTGCCTGCTGTCTCCAGCGTCACATGCCTGCCCGCCTCGCGCAGCCGGGCCAGCAGCACGCGGATGTCACGCGCCACCATCGGCTCCCCGCCAGTAACGACCACAAAGCGCGCGGGATGCTGTGCCACCCTGTCGAGAATTTCATCAACACTCATCTCCCCACCTTCCGGCGACCAGGAGGCATACGGCGTGTCGCACCAGGCGCAGCGCAGATTGCATCCGGATGCGCGCACAAAGACGGACGGCACGCCGGTGAGGGCGCCCTCTCCTTGAATGGAATAAAAGATTTCGGAAATCCGCATCCGCCAGCATAGCCGCCGCAGTCTTCGTCACAATGCCCGCCTTGCCGCGCGCCTGCCGCGCATTACACTCGCCCATGCCTCATTTCCGCCGGCTGCTGCTTTTCACCGCCTTTCTTTGCGCCAGTTGCGCATCGAAACCAAAAATGTGGCACTACCAGTACGAGAAAGGCAGGACAGCCATCCTCGTGAACGGTCAGGCCGTGCCACCCGCCGGGCTGCCGAAAAAAGTCATGCAGGCGGTCAGCGCTGGAAACCGCATCGCCGGGCTGCCCTACAAGTTCGGTGGCGGACACAGGTCGTTTGAGGACAACGGTTACGACTGCTCCGGCGCGGTGTCTTATGTGCTGCACGCGGCGGGCGCCTTGAAAAGCCCCGGCACTTCCGAAAGCCTGCGCTCCTTTGGCAAAAAGGGCGAGGGCAAACACATCACGCTCTACACGAAGCCGGGGCATCACTGCTTCCTCGTCGTGGCGGGTGCGCGCTTTGACACAGGCTACAACGGCCAGCGCAAAGGCCCCGAATGGTCCACAAAAAGCCGGCCTGTCAAGGGCTACACCGCGCGCCATCCGCCGGGATTGTGATCCAGCCTGGCGGGATTATCTCTTCATGAAATACAAGGGCGTGGGCAGTTGCTCGCTCGTGAACCAAAGGCTCAGCCTGTCAGCGTCATAACACACGCCCTCGGTCTGGCGCAGCACCGGCGGGGTGAGCACTTCGGCTTGGCGTTTCAACACATCGGCCAGCGGCTCGTCAGGGCGCGCGGTCCATTCGTGAAAAAAGGAGTAAGTGCTGATGATGACGCGGCGCGCGTCATCAGAGTAAGCGGCGGCGGTGGCCATGCCGGCGTCGCGTGGGCGCTTGCCGGGACGCGCGCGCAGCGGAAATTCGAGCGCGGCGATTTTTTCCAACGTCATCGCCTCATCCTCCAGCAGCTTTTCTGGAAAGGCGTACACGCCGCTGCGACCGTCCTCGCTGCGAGTGATGATGTGAATGCGGCCCGTGAGCGGATGCACGAGCAGGCTCTCCGCGTCATGGCGTCCGTCCGGATAGGCACCGCGCCAGAGCCGCGGCTTCGCGCTTTCGATTTCGTGCGCCGGATCGGCGGGCAGGTCGGGCTCGGGTATTTGATACACTTGCACGGAAGGCCGCATCCGCATGTTGTCGCCGATGTCAGCCACATAGAGCCAGGACACACCATCCGCATCATTGCGCGAGGCAATGTCCTCCCAGTCAAAATTGACCGCGCCTGGCAGCCTCACTTTGGCGACGGTGACGCCCGTTTTGTCAAAGGCGAACAGGCAGGGTTCCCCGCCGGAGTCGTTGTGCGTCCAGAACACCCCCGGATGCCTGTGGCTGAGCGCGAGGCCGCTGCTTTCATTGATGCGCCGGTCCTTGAGGGTGGCCGCCTGCGTGAATCCGTCCTCCTGCGCGGACAAGAAGCCGGGCAGAAGCACCACGGCGGCGGACATCCAGGCTGGCATTTTCATAAAACGCATGAGAGTTCAGCCCAGGGAACGGGCAGGGCCGGGCACCAGGCGGCTGTGATGAAAATGAACGCGGCGAAGGAACCACTGCCAAGTGGGCCCGGGACGGCCCCCATCCATGAGAAAGTGCGGGCAGTTTTTGTGCGGATCACGCACATGCGGACTGATGCGCGGCCAGTGGTAGTGCGGCACGACATGGCTCAGCGGGATGCCGTAAGTGTGCATGAGATAGGCGGCGAGACGCGCGGTCTTGTCAATCGTCAGGCCGATGTCGTTGCCGCGATGCTCGCACATCTCGATGCCGATGCTTTTGTTGTTGCCGGGACCGTCGAAGTCCGCGTGCTCGCCCTGCTCGCGGCAGGGCAGATGCTGGATGGCCACATCCTGCTGCACGGTGAAATGCCAGGTCAGGTAGCCGATGCGGTTGCCGCCCCGGCGCTTTGTAGCCCGCAACGCGCCTCGCTTGAGCGCCAATGCGTGATTGTAGGCGTTGCCCGTGTAGTTCTGCGTGCTGTGAATGGTGATGTAGGTGGGCCGCATCGGCCGGTAAATGCGCCGCCCGTGTGTGCCGGCGGGGATGAGGTCCACCTTGATCCCCACCTCCCGCAGCAGTTGCTCCGGCGTCACCTGCCCCAGACGCGCGTCGTGATACCTCGACTCCCATTGGGCGACTCGCGAGCGCGAGCCGTATGAGGCCGAGGGAGACGAGCACGCCGCGAAAATCACGACAGCTCCGAGGATGATAGGGAGGATGCATGCAGCCGAGGCTTGCTTCATGCGTGCATGATTGCCTCTTTGTCCGTTTTTGCCAGCGTGGAGTCTGAAAGCATCCGTCAAAATTTCATTCGACTCATGCTTCAGCGTGGCTTTTGCAAATAAGCGATCAAATCGGCCAGCGACTGCGGCGTCATCGCGGCTTCGAGGCCTTCGGGCATCAACGAGATGCCGGTGCTCTTCAACGAGGCCACATCGCTGCGCAGGACGGATTTGGTGAGGTTTCCGGCCATCTTCAGCGTCAGGCTCGCGCTCGTTTCGGTGGCGATGACGCCGTAGAGCTGCTCGCCGCTCTTCAGGGTGCAGTGGTAGGCCATGAAGCCGGACTCGATGATCGCGCTGGGGTCGAGAATGGAGTTGAGGAGCTTTTCGGCATCATGCTGCGCCACGCTGCGCAGGTCCGGTCCGAGTTCGAGGCCCACGCCGTCGAGTTTGTGGCAACTGATGCACACGCTCGCGAAAACGGTCTTCCCGCGTGTCGCGTCGCCCTGGAGCTTCAGCGCCGGTTTGAACTTCTCCACCACCGCCGCGCGCGTGGCGCTCGTGGAGTCCTCAAAGACCTTCTCCGCGAGGCTGGCGATGTTTTTCTTCGGATGCTTCATCAACCGCGCCCGCGTCGCCGCATCGGCGGATTTGGCTTCGGGCCGTTTCAGCAGCGCCAGCGTCCAGGCGTCGTTCGAGAGCAGCGTTTCGAGGATCTGCACGCGCAGCGCCGGTGTGCGCTGGTCCCAGCCTTCGAGCAAAAACTCCACGCCGCCCTGCGGTTGCAGCTTCGCGACGAGTCGCAGCACCTCCGCGTTGCCCGTTTTCGCCCAAAGCTCCGGCAGCAGCGCCTTCATGCGTTCCCGATGCTCGCGATCCGAGGCCAGCAAGACCAGCGATTCCATCGTCGGAGCCGTTTGGATCGAGTCAGCGGCCTGTTGCAGCCTCGCCGCCATTTTATCGACCGCTTCACGCGCTTTGGCATCCGTGACCTGTTTCGCAAAAGCCGCCAGCGAGAGGTTTTTCTCATCCAAAACGGCCAGAAGCTCCTCGAAGTGCATTTTGGCCTCAACTTGTGAGAGCAGAGCCGAAATTGCTTTTTCATTCTTGGTCGCCAAAGCACAGCGGAAGAGCATTCCAATGGCTTTGTTGTTCTCAGGCTCTCCACTTTCTGGGAAAGCGGCGCAGACGCGTTCCAAATGCGGAAGAACCGAACTCATTGCCGCTCCTTGCAGCGGAGAATCCGCAGGTGCGGCATCCAGCAACTCCGCAAGCAAATCTCCGGCCCACTCGAATTTCAGTTCGCCAAGCGTGCAGGCCAGTTGGAGCCGCACTTTGGCGTCTTGGTCGTCCACAAGTTTCGCAAGAGCCTTTTGAAGAGCCAAGTCCTCCTCAAGCTGAGAATTCCATTTCATGCCTTCGATCATCTGCAAAGCCTGCTCTCTGATCCGGGCAGATCTGTTTTGAAGCAGCTTCAAGGCGTCTCGAGCATTCAAAACGCCATATTCTCGTATCAGCCAGTTCAGTTGCACCGTTGCGAGGTCACTCATTGGTCCGCTTATGGCATTCAAAGCTTCATTCAGCGCTGGCATGCTCTTCAACCAGAACAACTCCATCTGAGCTTTGTCCCTCAGCCAGCCATTCGGCGAAGCAAAGTAGTCATCTCGCTCCGTCGAGATGAACGGGACGTTTCCTTTGCCGGACGCTTTCCCGCTTTTGGACGCCGTGTGCTCATCTCGCGGAGCGAGATGGCTACTTTTCACGACCCGCCAAATCCGCCCCTTGTCATCTCCTTCGCGGTAATGCGGCAGCAGCTCGTCCTTGCCGTTTTGCGGCAGCCACTGCGGGTGCTCGATCATGTAGCGATACATGTCCGCGACCCACAACGCGCCGTCGGGGCCGGTGCGGACCATGACGGGGCGGCACCAGCGGTCTTCGCTGGCGAGGAAGTCGTGATGTGCGCCAGCAAAGTAGCCATCTCGCTCCGTCGAGATGAGCGGAGCGTTCCCTTGTTTGGACGCTTTCCCGCTTTTGGACGCCGTTTGCTCATCTCGCGGAGCGAGATGGCTACTATCCGGAACGGCTTTGAAGGTGACGCCGTCGTCTTCGAGGAGGTGATGCTGCACGACGTTGTGGAAGGGCTCGCAGGTGAAGGCGTGCGTTTTGCCGTCGTTGAATAGCACCTGATCGCGATACACCTCGATGCCGCAGGCGCTGGTGAAACGTCCGGCCTGATCAAAGCTGTGAAAGCGCTTTTCCGAGCTGCTGGCGGGATACACGGGCGGATTCCGCGGGAAGAGCTGATGGATCGGGTCCGGCGGGATGACGTGCGGGTTGCGGCGCAGGTAGTGATCCTGCAAGACGTAGTGCCAGAGCGGAAAACTGTTTTGCACGCCGAACCAGTGGCCCCAGTCATCGCGGGCGCGGCCGAACTGCGAGGGGCCGCTCTGCGGATCTAACTCGCCCGTGTCCGGCTTGAAGCGGAAATCGCGGCTGCCGAGGTCGATCTTCTCGCCGGTGAGCTTGCACTCGATCTGAGTGCCTTTGTTGTAGCCGCCGTGATGCGCACCCGCGGCGCAATACACCCAGCCGTCCATGCCCCAGCGCAGGCCGTTCACGCGGAGCTGCTGATTGCCGGTGCTGAAGCCGGTGTAGAGCACCTTCTTCGTGCCATCCGGCGAAATGAAAAAGATGTCCGGCGCGGCGGTGACGATGACGCCTTCACGCCAGGTCAAGATGCCGGTGGGATAGCTCAAATCGCTGACGATGACGTGGCGCTTGTCGTAGCGGCCGTCGTGGTCGGTGTCCTCCAGCCGCACGACGCGTCCGCCGGCCTTGCCATTGCCATCCATGCCGAGCGGGTAATCCGCCATCTCGATGACCCACAGGCGGCCCTGTTCATCCCAATCAAATGCGACCGGATCGAGCACCACCGGCTCCGCCGCGACGAGCTCGATGCGGTAACCGTCGCGCACATGCCACTTCTTCGCGGATTCTTCGGGGGAGAGCGGCTGCGTGGTGGTTGGCACAGAATGCGGGGAGTGATTTCCCACAGATTCAGGCAGGCCCGCAGATTTTTTCAGACGCCAATCTGTGGGCTTCCCTGAATCTGTGGGAGAATCTTTCTGAGCTTCCGGGGCTTTGGATGAAGTTGTTTGGGAAATTCGCAGAGGTTTTGTCGATGGTGCCAATCCGCTTACCTCCACCTTTTCAAACGTGCCTTCGAGCGGCGCGAAGTCATCGCAGCGTTTGCCAAAGAACAATTCCTTCGCGCCGGGCGCGGTGACGGGCAGTTCGGCGTCGATCTCCACCTTGCCATTGAGCATGACCTTCACGCGTGAGCCGAGGCGCTCCAGCTTCACGTCATTCCATGTGCCCGGTTCGATCACCGTCGTGCCGCGCACGATTTGCGAGGCGGCATTGCCATTGAAGACGAACAACCGGCCCGGCGACGAGTCCTTGTAGTTCCCGCCGATGCCGAGGTGATCGCCCGGCGCTTGATGATCGCCCTTCGGGCCGCGCGAGATGAGGTAGGCGGTCACGGCGCTGACGTTGTTCGCCTTCGTGTTCTTGAAGCGCATCGACGCGGACCAGTTCTCATGCGCCTTCAGCAAGGCCGAGCTCTGCACCTGCGCCCGCTTCTTCCGCTCCGCCCGCGAAACGGCCCGCTTTGCATTCTCCTCGCCCACTTTCGAGATGTTCCAAAGCTTCGCGATGAGCGAAGGCTCGATGACGCGATCCCAGATCGTGATCTCATCGAGTCGGCCTTCGAGTCCCTGGCCAAAAAGCACCTCATTGGCCGCTTTCCCGGCCTTTCCGGTCAAAACGGGCTTTTCGGAGCCATCGAGATGCACGCGCACGTTTTCGCCATCACGGACGAGCACGGCGAAATGCCAGTCATCGGCGAAACAAGGAGCCGGACTTGCCAAGTCCGGGCTTGAAGAGGGACTTGGCAAGTCCCTCTCCTTGTTCATGCCCCATTCGAGCCTCACCGTGTGATCCGGGAACTGATGCGCCTTCAAACTGACACCCAGCGCGTTGATCAACTCGCCCGTGCGATCACTCGCGCCGCTTTCGTGGCCGAGCCAGAACCAAAGGGCGATGGAAGCGGCTGATGGTGCTGGCTCTTTTGGAGAGGCTCTCTCCACAGGCAGATTGCTCCAGTCCGCTTTGATGTGACCACCAGCGACCTGGACAGCCCTGTTGATGCTCTGATCTTTGGAAAAGGGAGACAGCTTGAGCGCGGATTCCACGCCATAACCAAGCCCACTGCCGACACCTGGCAGATACATGGCATGACCTCCAACCAATAGCGCATCGTGGACCCATTCGTCAGACCTCATTGAGCGAGCGAATGAAAGCGGTGAATGCAGTTTGAGGCTGACGATTTCGTCGCAACTGTAGTGGGCCGAAGGTTTTGAAACTTTGATTTCGTGCCCATAGACTCCGACTTCTTTCTTGGCTTCACGCGCAACGCCTGTTCCTAGAATTCCGAGGGCATAACTGAGTTGAGGCAGCATTTTGCTCTCCGCTTCTGCCTCGAGTCCGGCTGTGCGCGCAGGCCAAGTCGTGTAGCCACCCAGCTTGTGCTGCTCATACGGCGGTATGTAGCCTTCAGCCCCGTTCGCCAGCTCAATATTGAAGTGCGTCTTGAATGGCGACCACTCTCTCAGCTTCAATCCCGTGATCGCATACACCTCATTGGGCAGCGTGGCGATGCTCAGATCACCAATCCTTATCGCCTGGAGCTTCACGCTCGTCTTTTGGCGCTCATGCAAAATCAGCGCCTCTCTCGCATACACCTCCTCTTTGCTCTTCGGCACGTCGTTCTCGATCTTCGCGGCGATCGGCTTTGCCCAGGCGAGGCGTTTTTCGTCGGGGACGCGGTAGTTGAGCTCGAGCGTCTTCTCGATCATGCCGAGCGGGGCGTGATCGACATACTTCACGGTTTGCAGGGCTTTGATGGCGCTGTCGGCGACCTCGGAGGCGTAAGTGTCGATGGTGATCGTCTTTTTCTCCGCGCCGTAGTCCATCCACATCTGGTCGCCGCTGGTGCCCTGGCTCATGGCGCAGACGAAGGGGCCGTTGCCATCGCCTTGCAGGCCCATTTTCGCGGCGAGATGCTTGCAGAAGAGGCCGAAGTAGTCGGCGGAGACCGGCGCGGTGCCAAAGTAGTGCTGCGAGTAGTTCGCGAGCACGCCGAGCGGTTTGCCATCGAGCGTTTGCAGCGCGATGACGCTGAGCTGCGGGTCCACCGGGTCGCTGGGGCCGACGACGTCCTTGCTGAGGTAGCCGGGGTGCATGTTCGCGCGACCCGTGGCCTCGCCGAAGGGATCCACGACCTCTTTGCCCGGCAGGCGAATCCAGCGGCGGTTGTGCGTGTGCTCCCAGTCGTCGAACGAGCCCCAGCCGATGCGGGCCGGTTGCAGCGCCTTATCCGCCGCCACGATGGCCTCGGCGATCTTTGGCGTGAGGAATTTCGCATACACGGTGTCCTTTCGCGTGCCGAGGCAGCCCATCGCCGCCGGCGCGGAGTGCGTGTGCGTGGCGCTGACCATCATGCGATCCACCGGAATGCCGCACTGCTTCGCCGCGATGCCTTTGGCTTCATCAATGAGCGACTGCTCCATCATGCAGGTGTCCACGATGGCGAAGGCGATCTTCATCTTCCCGTCATCGAGCACGAAACTGCGCACGAAGAGCTTGTCCGCGAGCCTTTCGCCCCGTCCCTCCAGAAACCCGCCCGCGATGATGCGCGGGAACTCCGTGGGCGAAATGTCCACTGTGGCGACTCCGGCGCGGAATACAGGCTGCGCACTCAGGCTGGCGACCGCGAGCAAAAACGTGATGATGGGAATGACGCGCATGATGCCGGAGGGCACGCAAGCGCGGGGGAAGCTCTTTCAGACGGGCATCCAATGAAGGAAGGCGGTCTTTCCAGACGTTTGTCTCCGCCCCCCCAATGTCAGTTTTTGCCAGTCATCCCATCCTCCGTCTCTTTGCCTCGCCGCAGCATTTGTGGCGGACGGTGTCGCTGGGCTTGAAAAGCATCTGGCTCAACAAGCTGCGCTCGTTTTTGACCGCTCTGGGAGTCATCTTTGGCGTGGCCTCGGTGGTGGCGATGCTGGCGATCGGCGAGGGCGCGAGTCATGAGGCGCAGGAGCAAATCCGCAGGCTGGGCAGCCAGAACATCATCCTGGAAAGCGTGAAGCCGCCGGACGGGCAGGGGTCCACGGGCGAGACGCGCAGCATGATCATCGAATACGGGCTCACGATGCGCGACATCCAGCAGATCCGCCAGACGGTTCCCGGAGTGAGCGTGGTGGTGCCCAGCCGCATCTTGACGGAGAACATCTGGAATCTGGACCGCAGTGTGGACGGGCAGATCATGGGTGTGCTGCCGGTTTATCCGGAAATGCGCAACCGCCGCGTGTTGCAGGGCCGCTTTTTCACCGACTTGGAGATGAACGAAAAGCTGCCCGTGTGCGTGCTCAATGAGACGGCGGCATCCAAGCTGTTCCCGCTTTCAACACCCACGGGCAAGTCGGTGCGCGTGAAGGGTTACTATTACAAGATCGTGGGCATCCTCGAGGACGAAGGCCAGCGCGTCGGCACGGATGGCGGGCCCTCCAGCAACAACGCCTCCGCCCAGCTCATGCTGCCCTACTCCACGCTCATGGACCAGTATGGCGAGACGTTTTTCCGATTCCGCAGCGGCAGCTTCGAGGCGGAGAAGGTGGAGTTTCATGAGGCGGTCGTGCGCGTGGAGGATGTGAACCAGGTGGAGAGCCGCGCCAATGCCATCCGCCATCTGCTGGCGAAGAACCACAAGAAAGAGGACTGGCGCATCATCGTGCCGGTGGAGCTGCTGCGGCAGGCGGAGCGCACGAAGCAGATCTTCAGCATCGTGCTCGGCAGCATCGCGGCCATCTCGCTGCTGGTGGGCGGCATCGGCATCATGAACATCATGCTCGCCAGCGTCACCGAGCGCACGCGCGAGATTGGCATCCGCCGCGCCATGGGCGCGCGGCAGGCGGACATTGTGCTGCAATTTCTCGTGGAGACCGTGCTGCTCTCCGGAGCGGGCGGCATCATCGGCGTGGTGCTCGGCGTGTCCATCCCGGTGGCGGTGGAGCACTTCGCTGGCGTCACCACGGTGGTGAAAATATGGTCACCCGCGCTGGCCTTCCTCATCTCCGTGCTCACAGGCATCGGCTTCGGCATCTACCCGGCCCGGCGCGCCGCGCGCATGAACCCGGTGGAGGCGCTGCGGCATGAGTGAGGGCGGCTTTATTCGCCGCCTCCCGTCTTTCTCTCAAACTCCCGCCACAGCCTCTCGATGGCCTCCTCGGGGTCTTCGAGCATCATGCCTTCCTTGATCTTGCTGGCGTAGATGCCGAAGGAGAAGGGGCTGACGACGGGCACATCCACCAGATGCCAGTCCAGCCGTGGGGCGCGCTCCAGGAACTCGATGGCACGCGGCAAATCCAGGAAGGTGTGTGTGGACTCGCGGTAGGCCTGCGTGAGCATGGGGTGATCCGGCTCATGCTCGGCGAGCACGCGGAAGAGGATCTCCGCGCTCCACCGCAGGTGCTTGAGGCGCTGCTCTTTGCCGGGGCGGTTGCGCGGGACCATGAAGCCGGTCTGCGCCACACCGCGGAAGTTCCACTTCACCAGCTCGCTCTGCTCCAGGGCGGCGCGCATGTCGCGTTCGGGATCACCGGTGGCGAAGAGCTCCCTCCAGGCATCGAGTTCGAGGTCTTGAAACGACTTCACTGCGAGCAGGAAGCCGTAGTCATCTATCGTGACCAGGGTGTTGCCGCCGACGGCTTCCTTCAGCCGGTGGGAGATGATGCGGCTGAGCGCGTCATTGGCGCTGCGGCCGATGAGGCTGTGGAAGAAAAAATGCACGCGCTCGGTGTCGGCACCTTCTCGGTCCTCCACGAAGCGCTCGATGAGAAAGGTGTCGTCTGTGGGGATGCGTGAGACGCGCAGCTGGTTCCGGCAATGACGCACGATGGCCTCGGCATTGGTCTGGGAGATCTCGAAGCGCTCGATGAGCCAGTCGGTGATGCCTTCCGGTTCATCCATGCGCGCTGCCAGCTCCGTGCGCAGCAGCGCCACCTCGCGCGCCAGGCCGGAGGAGAGCGGCATTTTGTTCGCGTTCCAGGCGGGCACGGTGGGCAGGCGGCCCACGGCATCCTCCACGCGCGCCTCAGCCACACCGGTCTCCATTAAGCGCACAGTGCGCCCGGCCAGCACAAAGATGTCTCCCAGTTTCAGCCGCTTCAAAAAGCCCTCCTCGATCTGCCCCAGCCGCCGTTTGCCGAGCAAAACGCTCACCATGCCCTCGGTGTGGATGACGCCCACATTCGCCAGATACTCGCGCTCGACCTTTTTGTTCGGCACGCCCAGCCGCCCGTCCCGCCAGACGATCTTGCCGAAGTTCTCGCGGTATTGCTTTTCCAGGGAGCGCCCGCCGCCTTCCAGGTAATTCAGCACGCGGTCCAGCTCCGCCTCAGTGAGACTGCGGAAGGGAAATGCCGCGCGCACCGTGGCCAGCACGCTTTCCCGTGTGTGGCCGCCCTCCATGGCCATGCCCACGAGATGCTGCGCCAGCACATCGAGCGGGCACTCCAGCGGGCGCACCGCGTCCAGCCGTGTGGCGCGTGTCATCTCGGCGCAGACGATACATTCCATGAGGTCGTTCACATTCGTGGCGACGAGGATGCCGTGGCTCTCCGTGTGGATGCTGTGCCCGCTGCGGCCGATGCGCTGGAGCGCGCGGCTGATGCCCTTCGGCGTGGAGATCATCACCACGCAGTCCACGCTGCCGATGTCCACGCCGAGTTCGAGGCTGGTGCTGCACACCACGGCGCGCAGCTCGCCGTTCTTCAGCCGGTCCTCCACCTCCAGGCGCACATCGCGGTCCAGGGAGGCGTGGTGCGCCTCGATCTTCTCCGCCAGTTTCGGCAGCGCATTTTTGAGCCGGATGGTGATGCTCTCCGTGCTGCTGCGCGTGTTGCAAAAGAGGATCACATTCCGGCTGCGCTCGACGATGCGCGCGATGTCTTCCATGACCCGCTGCGCCGTGTAGCCGGCGCTGGGGTAAGGATCACGCCGCAGCGGGGAAAGCACCTCCACACGCCTGCGCCGCTCCATGCGCGCCTCGACGATCTCACACGCCCGGCCCGGCCCGACCAGGAACTCCGCCAGCAAAGGCAGCGGCGCGGCCGTGGCCGAGAGGCCGATGCGGGTAGGACAGGCGTCCCGCCTGTCACGGGTGAACCGGGCATTCTGCCCGGTTTCCCCGGCAACGGGCAGGATGCCCGTTGCACATGAGACAGGCAGAATGCCTGACCTGCGCGCCAGCCGCTCCAGGCTGAGCATGAGGTGCGCGCCGCGCTTGTTCTCCGCCAGCGCGTGCAGCTCGTCCACGATGACGAAACGCACGCCGCCCAGCGCCTCCGCCCAGCCCGCCTGCGGCAAAAGGATGGCCAGGCTCTCCGGCGTGGTCAGCAGGATGTGCGGCGGCTGGCGCTTCAGCTTGGCGCGCTCGCTGGCGGTGGTGTCACCCGTGCGGGTGCCGAGGCGCACCACCTCCTCCAGGCCCAGGCCGCGCAGCGCGGGCAGCAAGTTTTTTTGGATGTCATAGGTCAGCGCTCGCAGTGGCGAAACATAGAGGCAATGAACGCGCCCCTCCAGCGTCCCCGCCTCGTGCGCGCGGACGAGGTGATCCAGCACGCCCAGGAAACCCGCCAGCGTCTTGCCACTGCCCGTGGGCGAGGAGAGCAGCACCGAGCGGCCTGCCAGGATGTGCGGCAGCGTCAGCTCCTGCGCCTGAGTCAGCCTGCCAAAAGTCGCGCTGATCCAGTCTTGCAGCCGTGGATGCGGAGACATGATGCCAGCATCATCGGATGAGGTTTGGAGAAATCTTATTTTCGCGCCCGGCACTCCCCACTTTACGCTTGTGCCGTGCTTGGTAACAACGCCGCGATGACACCGGGCGCGAAATGCGAGCGCTTTTGTCACAACGACGAAGATCCCGAGGGCTGCGGTGAATGCGCGGCATGTCACCCAGCGTCCGCTCCAGCGAAGACGATGCGCTCTCCCTGCCGCTCATACCGTGCGAGGACACGACCGGTTTGGCCGGGCTGGATTTCAATGAGCGCGCGGTTTTTGTTTTCCATCCCGCACTCGCGGAACCGCCGTCCCGTTCCGGCCAGGCGCGGCAGATGGGACCAGTCCGGGATGCCGAGCCCGGCGATGACGCTGCCGGGCGGCAGCGGGGTTTCGTCCATGAGCCACACATGCGGGGTCATTTTCAGCAAGTGCGCGTGGTGGCTGGCGCGCAACTCCGCCACCCAGAAGGCGCGCAGCGCGGGCAGGCGGAGCAGGGCCTGCCAGCGCGGATCGGCAAGGGCGGGCGCGGACCCGGAGGTGAGCAGATGGTCTTCGAGGACCAGTTCAAAGACTTCAGGCAGGGTTTCGGAGGCGGTTTCGCGAGGCATCCAGCGTTCGAGAAAGGCGGTCAGGGGCGCGTCCAGCCGGCGCTTGAGGAGACGCAGCCGGAGCAGCCTCATCGCCTGAAGCCAGAGCGCGGTCTCGTGGCCCAGTGAAGGCAGGTCTTTGCGCAGAGGATGGTCTTCCGGCAGGGACATCACTTCCCGGCGGGCAGGCCGGGTATCTTCATCTCATTGTAGTCTTCGGGGATCGTGAAGACGGAATCGTCCACGTTTTCCTCCTTGGCGGAGACGAGTTCGGAGATGTTGGACTTGCCCATGACAGTCATCTCTGACTTGATGACCATGCCGGGGAAGTCAGCGGCCTGCGGGGCGAATGCGGCGGCTGGATTGCCCATTGCCTGCATCATCTTGTCATGGGCCGCGGCCATTTCCTTGTATCCCTTGAAGTCGGCGGCCACCCAAAATTTGCCGCTGCCGATGGGTCCTGACCAGGAGTAGATTTCGCACTCGTAATCACCCACTTTTTCTTTTTGACCGGTGGCCGCGGGTTTGGCTGCGGGCTTGTCTCCGCCGAGAGCGGGGGCGGCCATTGCCATCATGCTTTTCATCTTCTCCGGGTCGAGCTTCATCTTCATCTTCTGCGCGTGCATGATCATGACGATGCCGCCGCTGTCACCGCCATTGGCGATCAGTGTCATCTGTTTGCCCGCGTCGAGGCGGGTCTTATCTCCTTTGATCTGGATTTTCACCTCCTGGACCTGGCCGTCGGTGGTGGATTTCTGAATCATAATCCAGTCGGCGAACGCGGAAGGCACGGCAAGTAACCCGGCGAGGAGGGAAAAAAGGATGGCTTTCATGGCGCGCGGACATTAAGCCGGCCGCGCGCGCGCGGCAATGCCGGAAATCCTCCTGACGGCAGGTCAATGCAGCTCCTCGATGAAGGCCAGGAGGTCGGCCATGTCCTGGGGGGTCATGCCGGCTTCGAGCCCTTCGGGCATGAGGCTCTGGCCGGCGGAGGCGGTGCCCTGGATGGCGGTGCGCTGGAGGCTGACGGTGGCGCCGCCCATCATTTTCAGGGTGAGGCTGCTGGCGTCGTCCTGGGTGATGATGCCGCTGAGGGTCTGGCCTTCCCGGGTGCTGACGGTGTAGGCGATGTATTGGGAGGCGACTTCTTTGTGGGGATCGAGGATGGCTGCGAGCAGTGCGTCACGGCCCTTGGTCTTCACGGTGATCAAGTCGGGGCCGACCTCGATGCCGAGCCCCTGCGCTCGGTGGCAGGCCATGCAGCGGCCGATGTAGTGGTTCTGTCCGGCCTTGGCGTCGCCTTTCAAGCTGAGCGCGGGAGCAAAGGTGCGCGCCACTTCCTCGCGCGAGGGCGGGATCACTGATTTGAGCACTGTGGCGGCATGCCGGGCGATGGTGGCGTTTTTGTGCTTCGCCAATGCCTGCACCTGGGAGGCGGCGAGGTCTTTCGGTTCGGGGCCGCGCCGCTCGCTCATGGCTTCGAGCAGGGCAGTGGCGCCGTCATCCCGCGCGAGCATGGCGGCGAGGGCGGTTTCACGCGCTTTGGGTTTCAAGCCGGACCAGGCGGCGAGCACGGGGGCGTGGGCGGCCTTGCCGAGCAGTTCATTCAGCGCTTTGACCGCCGCGCTCTGAAGCTTCTCCGGTTGATCAGCCTTGATGCAAATCCGCAGGGGCCGCTCTGCCTGCTCCCGCGTGGCAAGCGAAAGCAAATCAACAGCTCCCACTCTTTCGGATTCACTGGCAGAAGTTTTCATCACGGTCGCTGAAGCTTCATTGAAGACCGGCGCCAGTTTGCTGTCTTTGTCGGCTTTGGCGATGGAACTGCCACTGCGCCGCAACCCGGAGGCCAAAGCCTTCAAGCCGCTCTGACGGGATGAAAGCGGGGTGCCAGGATCAGCCAGCAGCTTGATGGCGAAGGCCAGCGCCTTCTCATCCTTCTGCCTGCCGATCATGCTGAGCAGCGCTTCGGTGACTGGATCACTCAAAGCCGGCGCTTCTGAAGCGGCGAGCACCTCCAGGATTCGCATTGGGTCGGTACCCGCGCTACTGAGGATGGCGGCAAGCATGAGCGGGTTGTCTCCATGCCTCTTCAGCATGTCCGCCTGAATGCCGTCCGGTGTCTGTCCGGCAATCGCCGGCAGTCCGTCGTAGAGCTTCTGAATCAGCATGGCGTAGTTGAAGCGCACCCGCGCTGATTCATCCTCGCGAAGCCGATGGGTCGCATAAGTGATCCGTCCGTCTGCACGCATCTGTGAGCCAAGCAGCAGTGCCCGTTCCCTCACCTGGGCTGAAGGATCTTTGACCGCCTGCTCGATGACTCCGGCGTCCTCCGGCTTCAGAGGTGCCAGGGCATTCAACGCATGTATCTTCTCCAGTTCGCTGGAATCACCCGCGAGCCGCGCTTTCAGCATTGGCACCGCCGCCTTGTCCTGTCTCTCATAAAGCAGCCGCTGAGCCGTGTCGCGATGCCAGCCGTTCGTGTGGCTGAGGGTCTTCACCAGTTCCTCAGTGTTCACGCTAGCCAGCGTGACCTTCTGGCCTTTCCTCTCCACGCCTTTGTCCGGGACGATGCGCCAGATGCGGCCGCGGTCGTTGCCGCTGTTGAGGTCGAGGTGTTTTTTGATCTCGTCCGGGATGCTCCAGGGGTGCTCGATGACCTCGCGGTACATGTCGCAGACGTGGAGGCAGCCGTCGGGGGCGTTGGCGAAGTTGACCACGCGCACCCAGGTGTCGTTGCTGGCGGCGAACTCGAAGCCGCGCTCGTCGGCGGGGCGCTCGCCCTCCAGGTTGATGCCGTCTTTGGCGTAACGAATGATTTTGCGGTGAATGAGCTGGCCGCCGGCGTCGCCGCTGAAGCTGTTGTTCACGAACTCTGGCCCGTAGGCGTCGCCGCGATAAATGGTGGTGCCGGTGGCGCCGGTAAAGTAGCCGCTGACACGGCCGCCACCCTCGACACTGCCTTTCACCACACCGGCGATGCGCCAGCGCGTGCGGATGATGCGCCAGGGTTCGTCGGGGCTGATGCGGAAGACCTCGGCGGCTCCGCCATCCACGGCGATGCTGCGGCGGCCCGGTGGCATGTCGTAGAAGGGATTGCGCGCGGCGTAGCGGTCGTCGTAGAGCCAGTATTGGAGGTGGTCGGAGTTCGAGCAGCCGAACTTCCGCCCGTAGTTGTCAAAGCTCATGCCATATTGCGCGCCACCCGCTTCGAGGCCGAACTCATGGGTGAGCGGGTCGAACCAGAAGTCCCTGCCGCCCAGCTCCTGCCCCGAAAGGTCTGGACGCTTGAGGCATGTGACCACGCCGCGGTTGCCGCCGCCGGCGAGGACGTGGACGCGGTTGTCCTGACCCCATTGGAAGCTGTTCATCATGCCCTGGACGTTGATGATTTTCAACCCGGTACCGAAGCCGGTGAAGACTTTCTCGCGCACCTCGGCCTTGCCGTCGCCGTCCTTGTCCTCGAAACGCCAGATGTCCGGCGTAGCGCCGACGTAGAGGCCGCCATTGGCCCAGATGAGGCCGGTGGGCCAGGGCAGGTTGTCGGCGAAGACGGTGCCAGTCTCATAAAAGCCGTCGCCATCCTTGTCTTCGAGCATGGAGACGCGTCCGAGGTGGGGTGTCACGTCGCGCATTTCGGAGTAGTCAATCATCTCGCAGACGAACATGCGCCCGCGCTCGTCGAAGCAGAGGGCGATGGGGTCGCGCACGAGGGGCTCGCAGGCGGCGAGTTCGAGCTTGAAGCCTTTTTTCACCTGCCAGGTGCTGATGGCGTCCTTCGCCTTCACGGCGGGGTAGCGCGGCAGGTCTTTGGCGGGATCCACCATGACCTCGTTGTTCGTGGGGCCGTAGGCTTTGGCATGGGTGGTCCTGGTGACAATGCCGTCCTGCGCGCGCAGGAGGCCGCAAAGCCCGGCGAAACTGACAAAGATCAGGTTGGACGCTTTCATGAGGCGGACAAAACGCGGCTTCGCGGGCCGGGTCATGCGCCGGGATGACAGCTTCCCGTATTTTTATGGCCGGGCGTTCTCAGTTGAGGGAAACAGCGCCGAGCGCGGGCACGACGATTTCATCCCCCTCTTTGAGTTTCTTTTCAGAGGGGAGCTTGTTCATCTCGCGGATTTTCTGCTCGGTGGTGCTGAACATGTTCGCCACTGTGTGGATGTCATCTCCGCGCTCCAGACGATAGGCCACGACGCCACGGCTGGAGTTGCTGGTTTGTCGCGGCGCATCGGGGTAAGCGGGCGCTGTGACCGGCGCAGGCGCGGGGGCTTTTGCGGGGGTTGCGGGGGCCTCCGGCGCGGCGGGTTTCGGCAAAAAGGCGGCGGGCAGAGGAGTGAGGTCGCTGTCGGCGGAGGCGACCATGCTCTGCGCGGCGGGCAGCACCGGAGCCGCAGGGCGGCGAGTGCCGCCGGGAATGACGAGGCGCTGGCCGGGAACGATGATGTTGGGGTTTTTGAGCTTGTTGGCGGAGGCTAGGCTGGCGGTGGGAATGCCGTATTTTTTTGCGATGGCGCCGAGGCTTTCACCACGCCCGACGACATGCACAGCCTTGCTGACAGCCGGAGATGATGCTTTGGGAATGCTTGATGATGGCGCGGACCTGGCTCCCGCCGGGATGCGCAGGCGCTCACCGACGAGAAGTTTGTCCGGATAAACGGCGGGGTTGGCGCGTGCCAGGGCGTCCTGGCTCACGCCATAGCGCTCCGCCAGAATGGAGAAAACCTCGCCGGATTTGACGACATGGATTCCGCTGATCCCGCCGATGGCGGTTTCGACCGGGCGGCTGGTTGGCAAGTCGAGTGTCTGGCCAATGTACAATTCGTCACCGGGGAGGTGGTTCACCGCGCGCAGTGCTGCCGTGGTGGTGCCGTGACGGGCGGCGATCTCCGGGAGCGCGTCGCCTGGGCGCACGACATAAGTCTTGCCAGAAGCGCTGGCAGGAATCCCGGCGACGCCTCCCGGTGAGCGCGCTGCCCCGGCTTCCAGTGAGATGAGGCGCTGATCCTGGCGGATGTCATTTTTTTCCAATTTGGAGACACGGGCTTCGAGGCTGGACCCGGGCGCTTTGGTGGATGGCGCGGGGACGCTTTTGGCGGGAGCTTTCACCAGGGCGGTGCCGGTTTTTTGAGGTGTGCCCTTGGGCGGCGTGCCAAATCCCGGCTGATACTGCCCGGTGGAGGGCGGCATCATCGGGGGAGCTGCGGGTGTTGGCGGCTGATAGGCAGAGCCCGGCTGGCGGTAGGCGGGCTGCTGAATGGCTCCAGGCGGCAGACCGCTGCCAGCCGGAGGAATGTTTTGGGCTGACGCAGAATCACTGAGACAGGCGGCCAAAACGGCAGCGGAGGCATATTGGAACAGAGCGGTGCGCGGAAGTGCAAGCGATGAGTTCATGGTGCCATTTTAATAAATATGGATTTCATAGCAATTTATTTTTCAAAAATTTTAGCTTTTCTTAAATTATTGGGGTTTCGGCCTTCCTGTTGCGTAAGCGACGGCAAGTTTTCAGCCGCCATCTTGCGCCTTGAGCGGTTCCCCGTCATGATCCCACGCCATGAAAAAAATCCTCTCCGACCTGAAAATGGGAAACGCCCTCACCGAAGCCCAAATCCGAGAGGCGGCGGCTTTTCTCACCGATGAGCACGAGTCGGATGAAACAAAGGCCGTTTTTTTGAAGGCACTGGCAGAGAAGGGCGAGACGCCGGCGGAGATCGCGGCCTTTGTTGGGGAGTTTCTGAAACTGGCCGTGGACCCCGGCCTGGACCGCGCCCGGCTGCCGGGACCGATGCTGGACGTGGTGGGCACCGGAGGGGACAAGCTGCATCTTTTCAATGTCTCAACCACGGCCATGTTCATTCTGGCGGGCGGCGGCGTGTGCGTGACGAAGCACGGGAACCGGGGCGTGACCAGCAAGGCGGGCGGCGCGGATGTGCTGGAGGCGCTGGGCATCCGCATTGACCTGCCGGTGGAGCGCGTGGCGCGCGGTATCGAGACCAACGGGCTGGGCTTCTTCTTCGCGCCACTCTATCACCCCGCCTTCAAAGCGGTGGCTGGCGCGCGCAAGATGCTCGCTGCGGAAGGGCGGCGCTCCATTTTTAATCTGCTCGGCCCGCTGCTGAACCCGGCGCGGCCGGATTACCAGCTCATCGGCGTTTTTGACCCGGCGCTGACCCGCGTGTTTGGCGAGATCCTGCTCGCCCTTGGGCGCAAAACCGCGTGGGTGGTGCATGGAAAGGCGGGCCAAGGCGGCATGGACGAGCTTTCCACCCTGGGCCAGACGCAGGTGTGCGCGGTGAGCGGCGGATCGCTGGGCGAAAGTGTGGTGGATCCTGAATCGCTCGGTTTTGCCAAAGCGAAGCTGGAGGACTTGACCGGCGGCGACGCGGCGGAAAACGCGGCCATCATCGAGGGCATCCTCTCCGGCACGGAGAAGGGGCCAAAGCGCGACATCGCCGTGCTCAACGCGGCGGCGGGCTTCGTCATCACCGGCCTGGCAGCCGACCTCGCCGCAGGGTGTGAGCTGGCGCAGACCGTGCTCGACCGCGGCGCCGCGCACGCAAAGATGCGCGCCATGCGGGACTGGTGCTGAGACTCACAAGCGCTCGAACAGGCGCTCCACAGGCACGAGAAAGTCGAAGGCATCGGACTCCTCCAGCGCGGGTGCCAGCGCGCCCGCATAGACCAGCGCCGTGCGCACAGACTGGCCGGGCGGCAGCTTCAGGCGGACCACCTTTTCCATCACCTCGTCAGCCACGCTGGCAGGGATGTTTTGGCGTAACTTCACCTCGATGACATAGAGTGAGCGGCGTGTGCGCAGGAGAAGGTCAATCTGGCAGCCTTTTCGCCGCTGCGTCTGGCGCTGTACATATGGCGCGGCATTCAGCAGGGGCGTATGCGCCAGCTTCAGGCGGGGGAGCAGCGCATCGAGGTTGGCGAGCACAAGGTTCTCCAATTGCAGGCCGAGGATGGACTCCCAGCCCTCCAGGTTTTCGAGCGCGGTGGCGCGGAAGAGGCCTTTCTCAATGCGCTCCCGCTGCGGGTCCACATACTTCAAAAAGAAGCGCAGATAGTTGTCCGAAAGCCGGTGGCGAGCCTCGCGCGGGCGGCTGCGGCCGGTGGCCGGGTCAAAGGGCGCGTCCTTGCGCAGAAAGCCCGCCAGCTCGAGGTCCTCCAAAGCCGCGCCCAGGCTGCCGCCGCGTTCGCGCCCCAGCGCCGTGCTGATCTGGTCCAGCGTGCGCGGCCCCTCCACGAGAGTGCGCACGATCTCGCGGTATGTGCCCGCCTTGCGCGTGAAGAGATCGTGAAAAATGCTGTCAAACTCGCGGAAGAGCATCCCGCCCGGATTGAAGCACCAGTCGTGAATGTTCTCCTCCGCCGTGCGCGCGGGGTCTATCTCCTCCAGGTAGCGCGGCACCCCGCCAGTGACGCTGAGGACGCGCAGCTTGTCCGCCGCGCTGATGCGCGCGCCACGCCGCCCCCAAAACTCCGCGCAGTCCGGCAGCGGCAGCGGCCCCAGCCGGAACTGCCACGCGCAGCGCCCCACGAAGCCGGTGCTGCGCAGGATGTTTTCCTCGATCCAGGAGGACACCGAGCCGCACAGCACGAGCACGAGGTGCGGATGCTTCGAGAAATGCGCGTCCCAGGCCGTCTTCAGGTGCCCGGCAAAGTCGGCGTCCCCCGCGGCCATCCAGGAAATTTCATCGAGCAGCACAACCGCGCTGCCTTGCGGCGGCAGTTGGCTGGCAAGCAACTGCAAGGCGGCCGGCCAGGAGTCCAGCCGCACACGCGGCACCCGTGTCTGCGCCGCCAGGGTTTCCGTGAAAGCATCGAGCTGCTCCTGCCGGCTGATGCCCTCGCGCGGTGCCAGGCCGCTGAAGCTGAGATGATGATCCGCCTCCGTGGCGCACTCGGCGATGAAGCGGCTTTTGCCAATGCGTCGCCGCCCCTGGCAGGTGACCAGGGAAGCCTTCTTTTTTGCCAGGATGCGGCGGAATTCTTCCCGCTCGTGGGCGCGTCCGATGTAACCGCTCATGTCGTTTTCGTGCCTGAATGTTCGTTGCCATTTTTGGCACCAAATCAACATTTTGTCAATTCGGTGCCTTAATATTTATATTATTACTTGGCACCAAATCAACGGTTCGTCATTTTAGTGCCCAAAATATCACGGCCTTTTCAGGCACCAAAATGACATCCCGTACGCCCAGGGAATCACTTGAGCGCCCTTGCCACCCCGCGTATCTGCACGGCCGCTCATGACCGATCTACTGCGCCATCCCCTCTGGCAAGCCGACACTCTGGGCACGCCGCTGCCGGACGATGATTTCGGCGTCAGCGTGTCGCTGCCGCTTTGGCGGCATGTCATCGGTTATGAGGAAAAAGACCCCGACGTGGTCTCGAAATTCCGCTCCGGCTACCCGCGCTTTTGCTGTCCGCCGGCCATTGCGCGGCTCTTTGAGGCGGCAGCGGGAGAGTTGGCGGCGGCGGGAGAGCGCTGTCTGGTCTTCCCGCGCGTGAGCCATGCACGCCGCTGTGTGGAGTTCATTTCGCGAGCGGGCTTCACGGGGCGGGCGGAGACGTGGCTGGGGCTGGGCGCGGCGGTTTTTCCCGAAGCGGCCTATGACAGCGCGCGGCGGTTTTGGCGCTACTGCGGCGAGGTGGTCACCACGCGCCAGGCGGCACACACATTGGGAGAGCAAATTTGCGCGAACTCAGAAGCCGAGGGCCATGAGGCGAATCTCACCCTGCGCCAGCGGCTCGCGGACCTGTCCGGCCAGCCGGTGGAGGATGTCTTCCTTTTCCCCTCCGGCATGGCGGCGAACTACGCCGTGCATCGCATGCTCACCCACGTCTTCCCAGGGCGGAAAACCGTGCAGCTCGACTTTCCGTATGTGGATGTGCTGAAGCTCCAGCAGACCTTCGGCAGCGGCGCGCATTTCCTGCCGCTGGTGCGCGAGGATGAATACGAGGATCTGCGCGCCCTGCTGAAGCGCGAGCCTGTGGCGGGCATTTTCTGCGAGGCGCCGAGCAATCCCATGCTGCGCTGCGTGGACTTCCCCCGGCTGCTGGAAATCCGCGCCGCCACTCAGACGGACGCGCCCGTCATCGTGGACGACACCATCGCCACCGTGGCCCATGCGGAGGCCTTCCGCGTGGCGGATGTCGTAACCACCAGCCTCACGAAGGCCTTCTCCGGCGTTGGCGATGTCATGGCCGGCAGCGTCATCCTCCATGCCGCCTCTCCTCACCATGCCGCCTTTTCCGCCTTCCTCCGCGCTCATGCCGACCACGAGCTTTGGCGCGGAGATGCCGTGGCGCTGGAGCAGAACTCGCGCGACTTCCCCGCCCGCGCCACGCGCATGAGTGACAACGCGCTCGCGCTCGCTGAATACCTCGCCGCGCATCCCAGGGTGGAAAAAGTCTGGCACGCCCGCGAGCAGGGCGGCGCGGGTTACGAGCACATCCGGCGCGCGGACGGCGGTTATGGCTGCCTGTTCTCCTTCCTGCTCAAAGACGCCGCCACCGCCAGCCCGCGCTTTTACGACGCGCTGCGCGTCTGCAAAGGCCCCAGCCTCGGCACCCACTTCACCCTCGTCTGCCCCTACACCCTGCTGGCGCATTACGACGAGCTGGACTGGGCCGAGACCTGCGGCGTGCCGCGCCATCTCCTGCGCGTCTCCGCCGGTCTCGAAGACAAGGCCGACCTCATCGCCCGCTTCGATGAGGCGCTCGACCTCTGAGCGCATTTTTCCTCCCGCACCACACTGGCAGCCGTTATCTCATGGCCCATGCCCGAGCCTGTTTTAGCCGCCATTGACCTGCATCGTTCCTACGCCCTCGATGGCGAATCTGTCCCCGCGCTGCGAGGCGTGTCCCTGGAGGTGGCGGCGGGGGATTTCATCGCCGTCACGGGGCCTTCGGGCTGCGGGAAATCCACCCTGCTCCAGCTCTGCGGCGTCATGGACCGCGCGGATGCCGGCACGCTGCGGCTGGACGGGCGGGATGTGTCCGCGCTCTCCGACAACGCCCTTACCCGCCTGCGGCGCGACCGCATCGGCTTCGTCTTCCAGTTCTTCAATCTCCTGCCCACGCTCTCCCTGCTGGAAAACATCGCCATGCCTCTGCTGCTGGCGCGGCAGCCGGAAAAGGCGGCGTTTGAAAAAGCCCGCGTGCTGGCCGAGCGCGTCGGCATCGCCCACCGGCTGGCGCATTTCCCTGCCCAGGTCTCCGGCGGCGAGGCCCAGCGCGCCGCCCTGGCGCGCGCCGTGGTGCACGAGCCCGCGCTGCTCATCGCCGACGAGCCCACCGGCAGCCTCGACAGCGAAAACGGCCGCAACGTGCTCGATCTCTTCCGCACCCTGAACCGCGACCTCCGCATCGCCATCCTGCTCGCCACCCACGACCCCACCGTCGCCGCCGCCGCCCAGCGCCAAGTGCGCATGAAAGACGGCCGCATTGTGTGACCGGCTGCCCGAAATTCCGCACTCCGCATTCCCCATTCCAAAATCCCCGTGCTCCTCCCCCGCCTCATCCTGCGCCCTCTCTTCAAAGAGCCGGGCCGCACCCTGCTGACCGTGCTCGGCGTCACGCTCGGGGTGGCGGTGATGCTGGGCATCCAGCTCGCGAACCGCGGCTCGCTCGGCGGGTTCGCCGCCGCGCTGGATGCCGTCTCTGGAAAGGCCGCTCTGGAGATCACCAGCCCGCCGCTCGGTGTGGATGAGCGCCTGCTGGCGGACATGGCCTGGCTGCGCGAATACGGCACCGCCGCGCCCGTGGTGGAGGCCGATGTGCTGGCCGTGGCCGGCGCGCGCCAGGAGATGCTGCGCGTCATCGGCGTGGACGCGCTGCGCGACCCCGCCCTGCGCGACTACGCGCTGCAGGACACCCAGACCGCCACCGGCATGGACCTCATGCGCTTCCTCGGCCAGCCGGACACACTGCTGCTCACGCGCGGCTTTGCCGAAAAGCACGGCCTGAAGACCGGCGACAAAATCACCCTGCTCGTGGGCGACCGCCGCCGCGTGTGCGAGGTCAGCGCCATCCTCGGCGGCGGGGAAAAAACCGCCCTCTCCGCCCAGGCGCTCGCCGTCATGGACATCGCGAACGCCCAGCTCGTGCTCGACAAAGCGGGGCGGCTGGACCGCATCGAGCTGCGCCTGCGCGCCGGGCTGGATGTGGCGCAGGCCGAGCAGGACGTGCGCGCCCGCCTGCCGGAGGGGCTCACCCTCAGCCGCCCGCAGCGGCGCACCGCAGCGGTGGAGAAAATGCTCGCCGCCTTTCATTTCAATCTCACCATGCTCTCCGGCATCGCCCTGCTGGTGGGGCTGTTTTTGATCCACAACACCCTCTCCGTGGCCGTCATGACCCGGCGGCGGGAGATCGGCATGTGGCGCACGCTGGGAATGACACGCGGGCAGGTGATGCGGCTCTTCCTGGCCGAGGCGCTGCTGCTCAGCGTGGCGGGCGCTCTGCTCGGCGTGCCGCTGGCAAAGGCGCTGGCGGCGGGGGCCATCGCGCTCACCTCCACCACGGTGGACACGCTTTATGTGGCCACCGCCGCGCGTGTGCCGGAGTTGGAGGCATGGCATTGGCTGGCCGCCCTGGGCATCGCCGTGCCGCTGGCGCTCTTCGCCGCCGCCATGCCCGCGCGGGAGGCGGCGCGCGTGGCACCCGTGGAGGCCATGCGCGATGTTGGAGTTCAAGCTTTAGCTTGTTCCGGAAAGGCTCCCGCTGCGGAGTCCACTCCCGTGGCGCCTAAAGGCTTCACTCCAACGGTGGCGCCTGAAGGCTTCACTCCAACGCTAACTCTCACACCGACGGGGTGGCGCATTCTCCTGGTGCTGCTGCTGGCGGTGGCCGGGTATGCGGCGGCTCTGCGACCGGCGGTGAATGGGCTGCCGCTCTGGGGCTATGGCACCTGCCTCTGCGCCATCGCCGCCATGGCGCTGGGGGTGCGGCCGGTGCTGGCGGGCACGGCGCGGATGCTGCGCGGCACGCTGGGGCGGGTGTTCGGCATTGAGGGGCGGCTGGCGGCCTCGCAGATCCGCGCGTCCACGCGGCGGCTCTCCGTTTCCGTGGCGGCGCTGGCGGTGAGCCTGGCGCTGACGGTGGCCATCGCCGTCATGGTGGGCAGCTTCCGCCAGACGGTGCTGCTGTGGGTGGATCAAAGCATGGGCGCGGACCTGTATGTGCGCCCCGGCACCCCCGCGCGCAGCCAGGGCGCGCCCACGCTTTCCCAGCAGACGCTGGATTTGCTGACCGGCCACCCCGCCGTGGCCGCGGCGGATGGCTACCGCGCCCTGGACCTGCCCTACCAGGGGCGCATCGTGAAGCTCGGCACGGGCGACTTCGCCGTGCAGGTGGAGCACGGGCGCATGGTCTTCAAGACGCCCGGCGACCCGAAGGCGCTGCTCCAGCGCGCGCGGGAAAAGGGGCAGGTCTTCATCTCCGAGAGCTTCGCCCTGCGCTTCGGCGTGCGGGAGGGCGGCAGCGTGGAGCTGGCCACGCCGCAGGGGCCGCGCACCTTCACCGTGGCCGGGCAGTTTTATGATTACTCCAGCGATGGCGGCACCCTGACCCTGGACCAGGCCCTGTTTGAGAAACACTTCGGCGCCAGCCGCCCCACGCACCTGGCCCTGTACTTGAAGCCGGGCTCCGACGCCGGGGCCGTGCGGGAGGAAATGCTCGCCTCCCTGGACGGGCGCGGCTTTGTCTCCGTGTTCACCAATGCCGGCCTGCGCGCCGAGGTGCTGCGCATCTTTGACGGCACCTTCGCCATCACCTGGGCGCTGGAGATCATCGCCGTGCTCGTGGCCATGGCGGGCGTGGCCGCCACCATGCTCACGCTCGTGCTGGAGCGGCGGGAGGAGCTGCGGCTGCTGCGCCTGGCGGGCGCGGAGGCCGGGCAGGTGCGGCGCACCATTTTGATCGAGTCCGGCCTCATCGGCGCCGTCAGCCAGGCGCTCGGGCTCGTGGTCGGCGCGCTGCTCTCCCTGGTGCTCATCCATGTCATCAATCCGCAGAGCTTCGGCTGGAGCATCCAATTTCACACCCCCTGGGCCTTTCTGCTCGGCTCCACCGTGCTGACCGTGCTCTGCACCATGCTCGCCGGCCTCTGGCCCGCCCGCCGCGCGGTGAAAAAGCTGGCCCTGGGCGGCATGGCGGTGCTTTTGCTCTCAGGAAATGCGCAAGCCGCCAGCACGCCCGCGCCGATGTCAAATCGTGCCGTTTGGGAGCCACTTGGGACAAAGCCAACGTCGTTTGTGACGGCTAAAGAGCCGTTTGAGACGTGTCAGAAACCGTTTGGTACAGGTCAAAAAGCCTTTGTGACGTGTCAGAAA
>ERZ761607.174-NODE-174-length-132779-cov-6.283588_pt1 | contig 132779 bp, 124 predicted proteins | sample MGYA00511164_ERZ761607 | MGnify/ENA primary metagenome ERZ761607 (study PRJEB28899, sample SAMN02445080) | bioreactor sludge metagenome | biome: EBPR sludge | place: Australia: Brisbane, Thorneside Wastewater Treatment Plant | collected 2011-06-22 ... | reverse complement strand
CCGGCGAACACGACGCGGTCCCACGCCAGCTTCGCCTCGCTCTGACGCGGCCGGCGGCGCTCCGCCCAGGCCCCCATCAGGCCCCCGCCGGCCGTTGCGGGACCCTGCGGCGCCGAGGCCGCGCTCCGCCCGCCTCGCGCGGGGAGCGAGCCTTTTCCTTTGGGAATCCGCCGGGGCGCGGCTATGGAACCGGCTCCTCCCCGTTAACCGGCGCGGGCCGTTCGCGGCCCGCCCTGACAGCGACGACCTGACCGGACCATGAAGAGCCTCAACGATATCCGCGGCGCGTTCCTCGACTACTTCGGCCGCAACGGCCACGCCGTGACGCCGTCCGCGCCCCTGGTGCCGCAGAACGATCCGACCCTGCTGTTCGTCAACGCCGGCATGGTGCCGTTCAAGAACGTCTTCACCGGCGCCGAGACCCCGGCCGCGCCGCGCGCGGCCAGCTCGCAGAAGTGCGTCCGCGCCGGCGGCAAGCACAACGATCTGGAAAACGTCGGCTACACCGCCCGCCACCACACCTTCTTCGAGATGCTGGGCAATTTCAGCTTCGGGGACTACTTCAAGGACCAGGCGATCGAGCACGCCTGGACCCTGCTGACCCGCGACTTCGCCCTGCCCAAGGAGAAGCTGCTGGTCACCGTCTACCATACCGACGATGAGGCGGCGGCGCTCTGGACGAAGATCGCGGGGCTGTCGGACGACCGCATCATCCGCATTCCGACCAACGACAACTTCTGGTCCATGGGCGACACCGGCCCCTGCGGTCCCTGCTCGGAGATCTTCTACGACCACGGCGATACGATCTTCGGCGGTCCTCCGGGCAGCGCCGACGAGGACGGCGACCGGTTCATCGAGATCTGGAACCTGGTCTTCATGCAGTTCGAGCAGCACCAGGACGGCTCGCGCACCAGCCTGCCCAAGCCCTCGATCGACACCGGCATGGGGCTGGAGCGCATCGCCGCCGTCCTGCAGGGCGAGCACGACAACTACGACGTCGACCTGTTCCGCACCCTGATCGCGGCCAGCGAGGCGGAGACCGGCGTCAAGGCGCAAGGCGACCGCGCGCCGTCGCACCGGGTCATCGCCGACCACCTGCGCACCTCGTCCTTCCTGATCGCCGACGGCGTGACGCCGAGCAACGAGGGCCGCGGCTACGTGCTGCGCCGGATCATGCGCCGGGCCATGCGCCACGCCCACCTGCTGGGCGCCGCCGATCCGCTGATGCACCGCCTGGTCCCGACCCTGGTCGGCGAGATGGGCGAGGCCTATCCGGAGCTGAAGCGCGCCCAGGCCTCGATCGTCGAGACCCTGCGCCAGGAGGAGGAACGCTTCCGCACGACCCTCGGCCGCGGCATGGGGCTGCTCGAGGACGCCACCGCCGGCCTGGCCGAAGGCGGCGTGCTGTCGGGCGAGGTCGCCTTCAAACTCTACGACACCTATGGCTTCCCGCTGGACCTGACCCAGGACGCGGTGCGCGCCAAGGGCCTGACCGTCGACACCGACGGCTTCGACGCGGCCATGGACCGGCAGCGCGAGATGGCGCGCGCCAACTGGGCCGGTTCCGGCCAGCAAGCCAGCGCCACCGCCTGGTTCCCGATCCGCGAGCGCGTCGGCGCCAGCGACTTCACCGGCTATGACGCGGTCGACGCCGCCGGCGCGGTGGTCGCCCTGCTGGCCGACGGCGCCGAGATTCAGGCCGCCTCGGCCGGCCAGACCGTCCAGGCGGTGTTCGACGTCACCCCCTTCTACGCCGAGAGCGGCGGCCAGGCCGGCGACATCGGCGTGGTCGAATGGACCGGCGGCTCGGCGCGGGTGACCGACACCCAGAAACAGGCCGGCGACCTGCATGTCCACACGCTGGAGATCCTCGCCGGCGCGCTGACGGTGGGCGACCGCGTCGCCCTGCACGTCGATCCCGACCGGCGCCTGACCACGCGCGCGAACCACTCGGCCGCGCACCTGCTGCACGCCGCCCTGCACCATGTGCTGGGCGCCCACGTGGCGCAGAAGGGCCAGATGGTCGACGGCGAGCGCCTGCGCTTCGACTTCAGCCACGGCGGCCCTCTGACCGCGGCCGAGCTCGAGGCCATCGAGGCCGAGGTCAACGCGGTCATCCGCCAGAACATCCCGGCCGAGACGAAACTGATGAAGCCGCAGGACGCGATCGACGCCGGCGCCGTGGCGCTGTTCGGCGAGAAGTACGGCGACGAGGTCCGGGTGCTGACGCTCGGCCGCTCGCTGACCGACGCGGCCAAGGCCTACTCCGTCGAGCTGTGCGGCGGCACCCACGTCGGCCGCACCGGCGACATCGCCCTGTTCAAGATCGTGTCCGAACAGGGCGTCGCCGCCGGCGTGCGCCGCATCGAGGCCCTGACCGGTGACGCGGCGCGCCGCTTCCTGCTCGACCAGGCCGGCGTCGCCCGCGACCTGGCCGACCGCTTCAAGGTCCCCGTGGTCGAGGTGGCGGCGCGCGTCGAGGCGCTCGACGCCCAGCGCCGCATGCTCGAAAAGCAGCTGGCCGAGGCTAAGAAGCAGCTGGCCCTCGGCGGCGGCGGCGGCGCGGCGGCCGGTCCCGAGGACGTCGGCGGCATCGCCTTCATCGGTCGCGTGCTGGAGGGCGTCGGCGGCAAGGACCTGCGCGGCCTGATCGAGGACTTCCGCAAGCAGGCCGGCGTGGTGGCGCTGGTGGGTGTTTCCGACGGCAAGGCCGCTGTCGCCGTCGCGGTGTCGCCCGACCTGGTCGGCCGCTTCAGCGCCGCCGACCTGGCCCGGGCCGCCGTGATCGCAATGGGCGGCCAGGGGGCCGGCGGCAAGCCGGACTTCGCCCAGGGCGGCGCGCCCGACGACAGCCGGGCGGCCGAGGGCGTGGCCGCGGTGAAGTCCGCCCTCGCGGGCTAGGCGTCCTGTCCAAGCGGAGGGCCCGGTGCACCCGGGCGAAGGGACTGGGCGAGGGGTCGCGCGGCCCCGGCGGCGAGGACCGGCGGGCGCCGACGACGCCCCGTTCCGCCGCGGTCTCTTCGCCTGGCCGGCATAACGCGCACCGGGCGACATCGCCGCCGCGATCGGGCGCGGACGCAGGCAAGAGGAGCCCCGTTGGGCCGGGACGGTCGGCCGGCCCGGCGACGTCAGGCCGCCGCGTACTCCGCCGCCAGCATTGCCGCGTACTGATCGATGGTCTTGCGCAGCTCGGGCGCCGCCAGGCGCAGCACCGCGACGGCGAAGGTCCCCGGGGCCGACCCCGGCGCGGTGACGACTCGCCCGCCCGTGACCGCCCGCGGGGCGTCGACGTAGGCCGCCGCCCCGTCATAGCCGGCCGCCCTCGCCTTCAGGAAGTCCAGGCTGTTGCTGGTGTGCGGCCGGTCCGCCAGCAGCCCGGCCCGCGCGACCGCCAGCGTTCCGGCGCAAATGGCGCCGATCACCTTGCCGGCCGCCTCGGCCCGTTGCAGAAGCGCGACCGTCTCGGGGTTGTCGCCCTCGATCCAGCTGGCGCTGCCGATGACCAGCAGAAAGTCCAGATCCGCGGGATCGACGGCCCCGAACGCGAGGTCGGCGGCCGCTCGAACGCCGCCGATGGACATCGCTACCCCACCGCTGGGCGTGGCGATTCGCACGTCGAAGCCGAAATACTCCCGGAGCGCGGCCAACACGAAGCCGGCCTCCCAGTCCGCCCAGCCGTCATGGAACAGCGCCACGCAGCGTTTCATGCCCGAACTCCTGATCTAGAGGCGGCTTGCCGCCTCGCCGTGGACCCGGCCATCCGCCGAGATCAGGGCCGGTGGAAGGCTGAGAGCTTGTTCCCGGTCGGATCGCGCACATAGGCCAGATAGTAACCCTCGCCGTAGGTCTCCCGCGGACCTGGAGGCCCCTCGCAGGATCCGCCGCTCGCCAGGGCGGCCGCGTGGAAGGCGTCGACCTGAGCGGCGGACCCGGCGTGCAGGCCGACCATCATGCCGTTGCCGGCGCGCGCGGGCTGCTCGTCGAACGGCGAGCAGATCAGGATCACGCCGTGATCGTCGCCCTCCGGGCCGTAGCCGGCCCACGTTCCCTGCCGCCAGACCCGGCGGTGGCCCAATGCGCCGAGAACCGCATCGTAGAAGGCCGTGGCCTCGTCGATGTCGTTCGCTCCGATCGTGATGTAGCTGACCATGGGCTTCATGCCGTAGCCTCCGCCGCGGTCGTGCAAACGATGGCGAGCTTGTTGCCGGTCGGGTCCCGCAGATAGGCGGCATACCAGTCCGGCGTGTATTGCGGGCGCGGCCCGGGATCGCCCTCGTTCGCGCCGCCGGCGGCCATCGCCGCGGCGTGGAAGGCGTCGACCTCCGCACGCGTGCCCGCGCCGAAGGCCACCATCGTCCCGTTGCCACGCGAGGCCTCGGCGCCGTCGAACGGTCGACACACCCAGAGCGTCTGCCCGGAGCCGTCGCCCCCTGGTCCGTAGCCTGCGAATCCCTCGTGGCTGGCGAAGCGCGACCAGCCGATCGCCGGCAGGAGCCTGTCGTAGAAGGCCACGGCGGCGTCGAAATCCCGCGCGCCGAGAGTCATGTAGCTGAAGGCCGCAGCCATGATCGGTCTCCCCTGATGCGGTGACCCACGCTAGGAGATCGCCTAGAACAAAGCAAGAACATTTTCAGGCGCCAGAGCGCCTAGCGCTCGTCCTGGGGCAGTTGGATATGCGTCAGCTTCCAGGTGAAGAGCGCCCTTCGCTCGAAGGTGAAGGTGGTCACCGTCTCCGGCTTGCCCGGGCGTTTCATGGCGATCCGAGTGCGGTCGACGCCGAAATAGGCGTAGGTCGGGTGCGGCCCCTTCAGCACCTTTTCGACCCGGGTTCCGATCGTCGGCGTCTCCTTCGACACCCCCGGCGCCTGGCCGGGCTTGTAGCCGCGGGTCAGGGCCGACAGGCCGTTGAGGGTCAGATACCGGTCGACCCTCGGCGGCGGGGGCGCGATCGGCTCGATAGCCTTGCGGAAGGCGCCCAGGGGATCGCGCCAAATCGACGGGGCCTCGGCCGTCACCGGCGGCTGCGGCGTGAGCTGCGCGGTCAGGCTCTTGCGCACCGCCGGGAAGTCGACGAGGTCGGCCGTGGCCTGGACGTCCTCCGCCGCCGTGGCCGCCTGCAGGGCGCGGAATGCGAACCAGGGCGCCGCGGCGAACGCGATCGCGAAGGCGAGAACCGAAACCAGGAAGATCTTGAAGAGGTCAAACCGCATCGGCGCCGCCCGTTAACGCTGTCGTCCATCAAGACCGGAACCGGCCGGGGGCGCAAGGTCCCTCGCCTGACGGGCGTCCCAACCCATTCTGTTGCGGCGCCCCGTCGCACCTCGAGGCAACCTCCCCTTAAGCGGCCTTCGCGCAAATTCAGCGTGGAATTCTGGAGGATGCCCCTTGCCGATCGAACCGCGTCGACTTCTGGGCCTCGCGTTCGCGAGCGCGGACCTCCTGTTGGAGATCGACGGCGACGATCGCGTGACCCTGATGCTGGGCGCGAGTCAGTCGGTCCTGGGGCCGGACGCGCCCGATCCCGTGGGCCGCGACTGGCGCGATCTCGTCGTCGCGGACGATCGTTGCCTGCTGGAGGCGATGCTGGTGTGCGCCGAGGACGGCGTCCGGCGCGGCTTCGCGCCGGTGCGTCTGCGCGGCGGCGCGCGCGCCGTCGAATGGCGCGCCCGTGGATTCCCGGACAACCAGGGCCGGATGTCCTGCGCGCTGACCGCCTGCCCCATGCCGAATGTGCCCGCGACCGATGGCGGACTGTACGATCGCAACACCTTCGAACAGCTGGCGAAGGACCTGGTCGAGGCCGCTCGCGCCACGGGCCAGCAACTTGAACTCGCCATGGTCGAGATTTCCGGTCTCGCCGCCGGAGACCCCGCGCTCACCGACCGCGCCGCCGGAGCTCTGCGCCTTGAGTCCGAAGGCGCCGCCGCCGCCGCCCGCGTCGCACCGGACCGTTTCGCCCTACTGCGGCGCCAGGGCGAGGACGGCGCCGCGCTCGTCCGCCGGCTGACGCGCGCGATCGTGCGTGACGGAAGCCATGGCGAGCCTTCGGTGGCGGCGCAGTCGGTGCCGCTCGACGCCATGTCGCCGAACCGCCTTGGGCGCGCGCTGGGCCTGGCCCTCGACGATTTCGCGGCGGAGGGTCTCAAGGACACCTCGCCGACGACGCTGGCCGAAGCCATGAATCGCTCCGTGCGGCGCACCCTGGCTCGCGCGGGAGAGCTCGGCGCAGCGGTCAGCCAGCGCCGTTTCACCCTGGCCTTTCAGCCGGTTGTCGACCTGAATGACGGCCTGCTCCATCACCACGAGGTGCTGGTCAGGTTCGAGAACGCGCACAATTCGTTCGCCCTCGTGCGTATGGCCGAGGAGTTCGACCTGATCGAGGAACTCGACCGGGCGATCATCGAGCAGGTCGTGCGCCGCCTGAAGGCCGATCGGACTGGGGCCGAGCGCCTGGCGGTCAACGTCTCGGGCCTGACCATCACCAGCCCGACCTTCATTTCCAGCGTCGAGGACCTGCTGCGCCGCGACGATCGCCTGAAGGGTCGGCTGCTGTTCGAGATCACCGAGAGCGCCACCATCGACGACCTGGCGCTGGCCGACCGCCACATCCAGCGCCTGCGGGAGCTCGGGTCGCTGGTCTGTCTGGACGATTTCGGCGCTGGTGCGGCCTCCCTCACCTACCTGCAGAGGCTGTCGATCGACATCGTCAAGATCGACGGTCGCTATGTTCGCGAGCTGGTGGCCGGGGGGCGCGACGCCGCCGTGGTGGCCCACGTCGTGAACCTGTGTCGCGACCTGGGCGTGAGGACGGTCGCGGAGATGGTCGAGACGCCCGAGGTTGAAGCAGCTGTCAGGGCGGCCGGCGTCGACTTCGGCCAGGGCTGGCTCTACGGTCGTCCCGCTGATCGGCCCGAGGCGCCGGCCGCCAGGGTCGAGGCCCAGCCGGCGGCCGCGCCCTTGACCCGCGCCCGGCGGGCCGGCGCCGTGAACGACTGGCGCTGACGGCCGCCGCCAGCGGTCGTCCGCAGAATCGCTGTAGCGATCGGCGGGAGACGCGCGGAGGAGCACGCCGTGAGCCGCAATGCCGTCATTCTTCTCTGGGCCTGGCTCACCAGCGGGGCGGCGCTGGTGCTGCTCGACCAGCCGCCCCGGTTTGTGACCTTCCTGTTCGTGGTGCTCGGCTGGATCGTCTCGCTTGTGGCGCACGAATTCGGCCACGCCTTTGTCGCCTGGAAGGCCGGCGACCACACCGTGGCCACGCGCGGATACCTGTCGCTTGACCCGCTCAAATACGCCGATCCGTTCACCAGCCTCATTCTGCCGGTCATCGTGCTGGCGATTGGCGGTCTGGCCCTGCCGGGCGGCGCGGTCTACCTGCGAGAGGACCTGATGCGGACCCGTGGCGGTCGCGCGCTGGCGTCGCTGGCCGGGCCGATGGGCACGCTCGCGGTCCTGATCACCCTGGCGGCGGCGCTCGCGATCGGCGGCCTGTGGGACTGGCGCGGCGCGCTGTGGCCCGCCCTTTCCGTCCTGGTGCTGTTCCAGGCGATGGCCTTGATCTTCAACCTGTTGCCTGTTCCGGGGCTGGATGGATGGGGCGTGATCCGTCCCTTCCTGCCGCAGGCGGTGCGCGATGCGATCCGCCCGATCGAGACCCTGGCCATCTTCGCGCTGATCGCGGCGATCCTCTTCCTGCCGGGCGCCTCTCAAGTCGTCTTCACGCCGGCCTTCGTGCTGGCCATGGTCGCCGGCGTCGATGGCGACCTGCTGATGGCCGGTTACGACGCCTTCCGGTTCTGGCAGTAGGCTGGACGCAGAAAGGGCGGCGCCGTCAGACGCCGCCCTTCGGCTCATGCGGGAGGCCCCGGCCTATTTCGCAGAAGCGATGTAGCCGTCGATGACCTTTTCCAGCACCGTCAGCGGCACGCCGCCCGACAGCAGGCCCACGTCGTGGAACTTGCGGATGTCGAACTTTCGGCCGAGGGCCTTCTGCGCCTTGGCGCGCAGGCGAAGCCAGTCGATCTTGCCCACCATGTAGCTGCAGGCCTGGCCCGGCCACACGACGTAGCGCTCGACCTCGGTGATGGCCGAGGCCTCCTGGTCGCCGATGGTGTCGACGAAGTACTTCACCGCCTGTTCGCGGCTCCACTTCTTGTCGTGCATGCCGCTGTCGACCACGAGGCGGACGGCGCGGAACATGGCGTCGTGGATCATGCCGATGTGGCCAGCGACATCGTCCTCGTACATGCCCATTTCGACCGCCAGCTGCTCGGCGTAGAGCGCCCAGCCCTCGCTGTAGCCGGAAAAGCCGATCATCTTGCGGATCAGCGGCAGCTCGCCGGCCTCGTTGTTGAGCGCGAGCTGCAGGTGGTGACCCGGAATGGCCTCATGGTAGGTCAGGGTCGACAGGGTGAAGCGCGGCTGTTCGGCGCTGTCCCGCAGGTTGATCCAGTAGATGCCCGGGCGCGAGCCATCGAGGGTCGGCGAGTTGTAGTAGCCGCCCGGCGCGCCGGCCTCGATCGCCTTCGGCACGCGGCGGATCTCAAGCGGCGCCTTGGGCAGCTGGCCAAAGTACTTCGGCAGCTTGGGCATGATCGCGGCGACCTTGGCGTTGAGGTCCTTGATCAGCTCGACCTTGCCCTCGTCGGTGTTCGGATAGTGCTGGCGGGGGTCGGCGTACATCTGACGGAAGCGCTCGCCGACAGTGCCGGAGGCATAGCCAGCCTTGCGCATCAGCTTGTCGGCCTGGGCGCCGAGGCTGGCGACCATGTCGAGGCCGATCTGGTGAACCTCGGCCGGCGTGATCTTGGACGTGGTGTAGCTCTCCAGGGCGGCCCGGTAATAGGCCTCGCCCTTGGGCAGACGCCAGACGCCGGCGTCGTGGACGGCCTTCGTCCGCCATTCCGTGAGCAGGGCCTGCTGACGCTCAAGCGCCGGCCGGACCTTCTCGCGGTAGAGCTTGGCGGCTTCGGCGGCGTAGTCGCCCTCGACTCCCTTCTCCTTGGCGCGCCGGGCCACCGATGTGACCAGCGGCGAGGCGTCGGCCTCGACGCTCAGCATGGCCTTGAACTGGGTCAGGGCCTTGTCGATCGTGAAATCGGCCGGCATCACGCCCAGCGCCGCGTCATGGCGCGCGATCTCGGTCTCCTGGTCGAGCACGCGCGAGAAGGCGTCGAGACGGGCCATGTAGGCGTCGCAGTCGGCCTTGCTCTCGATGACGTGCTGGCTGTCGAGGAAGTCCGGAATCTGCTGGTAGGACCCGGTAAGCTGGGAGATCACGTAGGGCGCGCCCGGATAGGCGCCGTTGTATTCGAACGACTTGCTGAACTCGTCGCCGATCGCGAGCACGAATTCGACGGTGTCGTAGTTCACGCCATCCAGGCCCGCGAGCTTGCTGCGGTCGACCTTTCTCAGCTCGGCCAGCGCCCAGGCGTTCTGGGCGGCGCTGTCCTTCTGGAAGGCCAGTGAAACGTCGGACAACGCCGACTTGGTCCAGGACAGCGCGCCCTTGTCGACGCCGAGACCGGTCGCGGTCTCGGGCGAGCGCCGCAGCTGACGCTCGACCAGCAGGTCAAACAGCGCGTTCTGCTTGGCCAACTCCGTCGGGTCGCTGGCCGTGGTCGCGGCGAAAACGTCCTTGGGCGAGACGGCGGTCGCGACCGCGGCGGCGGCCGAGGCGGCGAACAGGAACTCTCGACGATTCTGCATGGGTGGATCCTTCCCCGGGGACATCGGCCCCACTGGCGCAAGGCGTAAGCGCGCCAGGGCGAACGGGGGAGTTAATTCCCTGTAATTCCGGGGCGATCGCCAAAAACGCCCTTCGATCCCGGCGATCGCTGAATGCGCCCGCCCGTGTCGGCGGGCGCAGGCGAGACAATCTAGGCGGCCGCCTGCAGCGATTGCTTGACCCGTTCGGCCAGGGTCTTGATGTCCAGCGGCTTGGGCAGGAAGGAGACGCCGGTCTCCCCCTCAAGCAGATCCGAGAACTCCGCCTCCGCATAGCCGCTGATGAACATCACCGGCGCGTCGCCGAGATGATGGCGCGCCTTCTTCAGCAGCGTCGGACCATCCATGCCGGGCATCATGACGTCGCTGATCAGCAGGTCGATCTTGCCCGCGTGCGCCTCGGCCAGCGCCAGCGCTTCCTCGCCATCGCCGGCCTCGATGACCTCGTAGCCCCGCTTGCGCAGCAGGCTGGCGGCGATGCCGCGCACCGATTCCTCGTCCTCGACGAACAGGATGCGCCCGACGCCGGAAAGGTCCCGCGCCGCCCGCGGCCGGGCCAGGGTGGCGATCGGCTGCGCCGGCCGCGCGACGACCGCCGAAGCGGCCTGCACCGGCAGGAAGATCCGGAACGTGGCGCCCTCTCCCGCCGGGCTCTCGACGTGAATCCAGCCGTCGGACTGCTTCACGATGCCGTAGACCTGCGCCAGGCCCAGGCCCGTGCCCTCGCCCACCGCCTTGGTGGTGAAGAAGGGATCGAAGATCTTGCCCAGCACCTCGGCGGGGATGCCGGGGCCGTCGTCGCGCACCTCGATCATCGCCATGTCGCCCACCGGCGGCCCGGCATAGCCGAAGGTCATGGCCTCGGCGCCCGTCACGCGAGCCGTCCGCAAGCGGATCTTGCCGCCGCCCTTGGCCGAGATCAGGGCGTCCTGCGCGTTCAGCGTCAGGTTCATCACCGCGATCTCAAGCTGGCCCTTGTCGACCTTCACCAGCGGCAGGTTGCGGCCGTAGTCGGTCTCCAGCTTGACGTTCTCGCGCAGCAGCCGGCGCAACAGCACCTCGAAGTCGCTGATGGTCTCGCCGAGATCGAGGATTTCCCGCTGCAGGGTCTCCTGACGGCTGTAGGTCTTCAGCTTGCGGACCAGGTCGGCGGCGCGCGCGGCCGTGCCCTTGATCGAGCTGAGGTCGCCGTAGCTGGGATCGCCCAGCGGATGGCGCTCCAGCAATTCATCGAGGCGCAGCTGGATGGCGGTCAGCAGGTTGTTGAAGTCGTGAGCGATGCCGGCGGCGAGCTGGCCGATGGCCTGCATCTTCTGGCTCTGGGCCAGCTGCAGCTCGATCTGCTTCTGCTCGGTGACGTCGACCAGATAGGCCGTCAACCGGTCGTCGACCCGCGCCAGGTACAGATGGGCGATGCGAGAGGGGTCGTGAGCCAGGCGAACCTCGATCGGCCCCGCCCTGCCCTCGGCCGCGCCGAAGCCGGCGTCGATACGAGACCCCGGATCGATCAGCTCGCCGAAGGTAATGCCGGCGGCGGCCTTGCCGGCGGTCATTTCCGTCAAGGCCGGGTTGGCCTCGACAATGGAGGCGCCGAACACTTCCTCGCCTTCGAGCATGGCGGCGCCGAACGGCGAAGCGGCGGCCATCGCGTCCAGCCCCATCGGCCCGCGGGCGCGGACCGGCGACGGTTGGGCGACCGACGCGGCCTGCGTTTCGGCGGTCAGGCGCAGCGGCGCCTGCGCGACCGCGTCGAGGCGAAGCAGGAAGCGGCCCGAGCCCAGAGGAGCGACCGTCAGCGGCCATTCCTCAAGCGCCGCCTTCATCGCCGCGCGAGCGGTCTCGCCCTTGCGGGCCTTGGCCAGCGCGGCGAACAGGCCAGGGGCGAGGTGGCCGTTGCGCGGCAGCCGACGCATGGCGCCCAGAGCGGAGCGCCAGGGTCCGTTGGCGGCGAGCACCCGCCCGTCCGCGCCGGCGACGGCGGCGGCTTCGGGCAAGGCCTCGATGAAGGACTCGACACCGTCGTCCTCGACCTCGATCGGCGTCGCCGCGCCGCGGAACGCCATGAGGCCCAGCAGGGCCACCCCGGCGAGGCCGACCAGCAGCAACAGTCCGGCCAGCGTGTCGGGACCAGCGCGCCACGCGGGGGCGCTGCCGAAGGCGATGGCGAGCAGGAACAGTCCTCCGGCCGCCCAGACCAGCGGATCGAAGCGCCGCTCCTGCGGCTCGCTCGGCGTCTGTTCCGCCATCAGGCCTGCCGGTGTTCCGGACGAATCACGCATGGATTGTACTCGCTAAAGCGGCCGCGCGCGCGGGGGGACCGCGCGGCGCTGGGCCGCGCTCATGACGAAGCCGATGATCTTGGCCACGGCCTCGAAATGCGCTTCGGGAATCTGCTCGTCGACGTCGACGGCGGCATAGAGGGCGCGGGCCAGCGGCGGGTCCTCGATGACGGGCACGCCGCTCTCCTCGGCCAGGGCGCGGATGCGCAGGGCGAGGTCGTCCAGGCCCTTAGCCACGCACTCCGGCGCCGCCGTTTCGCCGGCCTCATAGCGCAGCGCGACGGCGTAGTGGGTCGGGTTCATGATCACGACGGTGGCGTTGGGCACGTTCTGCATCATCCGTCGACGCGAGCGCTCGGCGCGGATCTGCCGCTGCTTGGCCTTCACGTGCGGATCACCGTCCGACTGCTTGAACTCTTCCTTGAGCTCCTCGCGGGTCATCCGCATGCGGGCGATGAATCGCTGGCGCTGCCAGAACCAGTCGAGCCCGGCGGTGAGGCCCAGGAAGGCCAGCACCGCGTAGAACAACGCCCTCATCAGGTCGCCGCTGAGCGGCAGGATCGCCGCCGGCTCCATCGTCGCCAGCGCGCTCAGCTCCGCCGCCCGCGGCCTGAGGACGAGCCAGGCCACCCAGCCGGTGACCGCGATCTTCAGGATCGACTTCAGGAACTGCATCAGGCCGTCGAGGCCGAAGATCCGCTTGAAGCCCTCGAGCGGAGAGATCTTCTTCGGATCGGGCTTCATCTTCTCGCCCGTCAGGATCAGACCCGACTGCATGACGTTGCCCGCCACGCCGGCCAGCCCGGCCGCGGCCAGGACGGTCAGGACCAGCGGCGCCGCGGCCATGCCGGCGTGCTCGGCCACCACCACCGCGCCCTGCCCCGAGAGTTCGATCGACTCCGGATGGGCGATGAACGGCAGCAGGGCCATGGCCATGTCGCGCAGAAACCACCCGCCGCCGATCGCCAGCGCCCCGAAGGCTCCGGCCAGCGAGGCGAGCTGCGGAATGTCCATCGACTTGGCGACGTCACCCTTGCGCCGGGCGTCGTCCAGCTTCTTGGGTGTCGGTTCCTCTGTCTTGGAGGCGGCGTCCTCGGCCATCTAGCTGAATGCCCCCAGCACATCGCGGAAGCGCGAGACCCAGACCATGCCGATCAACCCCAGGCTCAGCGCGAAGATCGACAGCCCGAAGATGACCGCCAACGGCGAGGCGACGAAGAAGATCTGGAACTGCGGCATCACCCGGCCGATCAGACCGGTGGCCAGATTGAAGACGATCGAGAAGGCGATCACCGGCGCCGACAGCTGGATGCCCAGCGCGAATGAACCGGCGAAGGTCTGCACGGCCAGCGTCACGGCGTCGTTGACCGGCGGCGTGCGGCTGAACGGGAACAACTCGAAGGAGTTGACCATCGCCGCGAAGAACAGGTGATGCAGATCGGTGGTCATCACCAGGGTGACGCCGATCAGGTTCAGGAAGGTCGACAGCGTCGCGCTAGGCGCGGCCTGGCTCGGACTGGCGGTCTGGGCGAAGCCGAGCGTGGTCTGGATGGCCACCACCTCGCCGGCCACGGCCAGGGCGTTGAGGGTCATGCGCAGGATGGCGCCGATCATCAGCCCGATCAGGGTCTCGCGGATCACCTCGGCGGCGACGCCGCTGACCTGGCCGGGCACAACGACGTTGGGCGCGACAAGCGGCGTGAGCACCAGGGACATGAGCAGCGCGAAGGACAGGCGGATGCGCGGCGGCACGCTGGCGTCGCCGAGGCCCTGCACGAGCATGACCATGGCCCCGACCCGCGCGAACACGAGGCCGGCGGCATAGACCTGGGCGGCGGTGGCGTAGGCCTCCACCCGCGCCTCACATGGCCGAGATGCGAGCGGCGATCTGGTTCATGAACCCGCCCATCAGCGCGCCCATGAGCGGCAGGAAGACCAGCAGGGCGATGAAGATCGCCACGATCTTCGGCGCATAGACCAGCGTGGCTTCCTGGATCTGGGTCAGCGCCTGGACCAGGCCGATGCCGACGCCAACGATCAGACCCACGATCAGGACGGGCGCCGACAGCTGCAGCGTCAGCCAGATGGCGTCACGGCCGATGTCGAGCACTTCGGCGCCGTTCATGGATAAGCCTCACAGGGAATCGCGGAAAGCACCCGCGAAACTCGCCCCGACATGGTTAATGCCGGTTTACGAAGCGGTGCGACGGAGCGACTCTTGGCCATGGCCGACGGGGCGCTGCTGACGCTGATCGAAGACCTGGCGAGGGGCGACCGCCCTCGCCTGATCGGCGTTGCGGGCGCGCAGGGCTCGGGCAAGACGACCCTGGCGCGGGCCGCGGCGGAACGCCTGGGCGGCGTGGCGCTGTCGCTGGACGATGTCTATCTGACGCGGGCCGAGCGCGGGGTCCTGGCGGAGACGGTGCATCCACTGCTGGCTGTTCGCGGACCGCCGGGCACGCACGACCTCGACCTCGCGGACCGGGTGATCGACGACCTGCTCGCCGGCCGGAACGTCGCCCTGCCCCGATTCGACAAGTTGCGCGACGACCGGGCGCGGCCCGAACCCTTCGAAGGCGTGGCGAAGGTCGTGGTGATGGACGGCTGGTGCCTGGGCGCGATCGCGCAGGACGAGGCGGCGCTGGCAGCGCCGATCAACACCCTGGAGCGCGACCACGACCCGGACGGACGTTGGCGACGACGGGCCAACGCCATGCTGGGGGGCAGCTACGCGCGGTTCTTCCGCCGCTTCGACGCCATCGTGCATCTGACGGCGCCCGACTTCGGCGCCGTGCTCGACTGGCGGTGCGAACAGGAGGCTGGTCTGCTGGGCCTGGATCCCGGCGCCCTGCCCCCGGATCGACGCGACGAGCTCGCCGCCTTCATCCAGCATTTCGAGCGCATCACCCGCCACATGCTGGCGGGCGGCGTCGCGGCGACGGCGACCGTCAGGCTCGACGCCCGCCGCACCGTGCTGTGCATTGAGCCCTGATGACGACAAGGGGGCGGCGGGGGCCGCCCCCTTCAGCGACGGTGCTCCATGGACGCCCGGCTACCAGCGGCGCTCGCCGTAACCGTAGCCGTAGCGCTCGCCGTCACGCGCTTCCATGGCGATACGGCGTTCAAGGCGGTCGAGGCGTGCGTCAAGGATGGCGACCTCGCGCGGATTGAGGCCGTAGGACGCGCGGAAGCGGCGCTCCATCCAGTTGATCTGCTGGACTTGGCTCCGCAGCGCCTGGGCCTCGCGGTAGGTGATGCGGCCAGTCCGCACGCCCCGGTCGATACGATGACGCAGCATGGCCTGACGCGCGTTGATGTCCCGCGCGTCGGCGCCTCGCTCGTAGCGTTCGTAGCGACTGTCGCCGCCACGGTCATAGCCGTAGCCCGGTCCGTAGTATTGCTGGGCCGAGGCGGCGCCGGCGGCTCCGGTCAGGGCGGCCAGGGCGGCGGCGGCGATCAGGATCTTCTTCATGGTTCACGCTCCTTCGGTTCGCCCTGACCCCGGAAGCCTTCGAGGTTGGGACTTTGCGAGGATCACCATGCGTCTTCCCGGCTGAGCCGAGCCTGAGCGCCTCGTTGCTTCGGGTTCAACTACCTGAACGCCGGAAAGGCGCGTTCCCCGAACTACGGGAAACGCGCAGGGAGTCCGGGGATACAGAGGACAGGGAGCGGGTTCGCCGCCGCCTGGACGACATCTTCAACGGCGAGACGCGGTGAGTCCGTCGCGTCAGATCGGCATCCTCATGATCTCCTGATAGGCGGAGATCACCTGATCGCGGACCGCCATGACGGTCTCCAGGCTGGCCTCGGCCGAGGAAATGGCCGTGACGACGTCGATCAACTCGGCCTTGCCGGCGACCTGGTTGGCGATCTGGACCTCGGCGGTCTTCGACGCCTGCATGGCGTCGGTCATCACCGACTTCAGGAGATCGCCAAAGTCCTGTCCGCCCGACTGCACGGCGCCGCCAAGCCCTGCGGCGGCGTTGCCCTGGGTGGCGGCGTAGGCCTTGGCGGCGGCCAGCGGCGTCATCATCGGTCAGCCCCTTACTTTCGCAGCAGGTCGAGCGTGCGCATTTCCATGGAACGCGCCGTCTCGATGACGTTCAGGTTGGCCTCGTAGGCGCGCTGCGCCTCCTTCATGTCCAGCGCCTCGATCAGTGGATCGACGTTGGGCAGCTGGACATAGCCCTCGGCATTGGCGGCCGGATGACCAGGATCGTAGGTCGAACGGAAGTCCTTTCGGTCGCCCTCGACGCGGCTCATGCGCACGCCCTCGCCGCCGCCGACCGCCTTTGGCTCGAAGATCGGCACCTGCCGGCGGTATGGATCCCCGCCCGGCGTGGGGGAGGTCGAGCTCGCGTTGGCCAGGTTCTCGGCGATGATCCGCATGCGCGCCTGTTGCGCCCGCATGCCCGAGGCGGCGACCATCATGGCGGTGTCGGCCTGGGACTTGATCTCGGCCATTCAGCGTTCTCCTAGCGGCCAGGCGGCCGGGCGGCCATGCGGAGCAGGGCCATGGACTTCTGGTAGAAGCCGATGGCGGCGTCGTACTGCATGCGCGCCTCCGACATCTTGATCATCTGGTCCTCGAGGACCACCGAGTTGCCGTCGAGCGTCGTTTCGGAATCGACGCCCTTCACCGGCTTGAAGCTCCCGCTCACCGAGCCGGGACGGCGCCCTCCGCCCGCAAGATGCCCTGGGGTGGTCGTGGCCGGTTGCATCATCAGACCTCCCTGCTGCGACTGCAGCTGGGCGGAGAAGGTGAAGGCCTTGAGATCGCGCGGCGCATAGCCGGGCGTGTCGGCGTTGGCCACGTTCTGGGCGATCACGCGCTGGCGCTCGCCCAGATAGCCGAGCCGCTGGCGAAGCATCGCGAACAGGGGAATCTGGGACGTGTCCATGTCGCGATCATGGTGAACAAACAGGGTTAATCGCGCCTTAAGGGTTCGAGGGCACAAGCGAGGCGAACGCTTGCCCGGTGCGCTTTCCATGGACCTCTTCGCGGGCGCCCTGCGCGCCGTCTTCGCCCTGTTGGTCACCCTCGGCCTGATCGGGCTGGCGGCGGTCGCGATGCGCAAGTTCGGCCCCGAGGCGCTTTCCCGCCTGCAGGCCAATCGCAAGCACCGCCGCCTGGTCCTCGTCGAGAGCCTGATGCTCGATCCGGCCCGCCGCCTGGTGTTGATCCGCCTCGACGACGAGGAGCGGCTCGTCCTCCTTGGCGAAGGTCGGATGCTCGAAACGCTCAAGAAATCCCCTGCCCCGCGCCGCAAGGCCCCGGAGATCGCCGCCTGATGCGCCGTACGCTCGCCACGCTCTGGAAAGCCGCCTTCGACATCCGTCGCGAGGACCTGAAGAAGGCGCTGCTGATCTCCCTCCTGACCTTCGTGGCCAGCCTGATCGTCCCGGCGGCCGCGCTGGCGCAAGCCCTGAACGTCGATCTCGGCACCGGGGCGGGCCTGACCGAGCGCGTCGTCCAACTGATCGGCCTGCTGACCGTCCTGTCGCTGGCCCCCTCGATCGTCATCATGACGACCAGCTTCGTGCGGATCGTGGTGGTGCTGAGCCTGCTGCGCACGGCGCTTGGTCTGCAGCAGAGTCCGCCCAACGCCGTGATCATCAGCCTGTCGCTGTTCCTGACCGCCATCGTGATGGGCCCAACGCTGCAACGGTCCTACGACGAGGGCGTCAAGCCGCTGATGGACCAGCAGATCGAACTGCCTCAGGCGTTCGAAGCGGCCGGCGATCCGGTGAAGGCCTTCATGCTGCAGCAGGTCGACCGCGACGACTTGGCGTTGTTCGTTCGCCTCTCGAAGATCGACCGGCCCGCCACGATTCAGGACACGCCAATCCGGGTGGTGACCCCCGCCTTCATGATCAGCGAGCTGAAGCGCGCCTTCGAGATCGGCTTCCTGCTGTTCGTGCCCTTTCTGGTCATCGACCTTGTGGTCGCCAGCGTGCTGATGAGCATGGGCATGATGATGCTGCCGCCGGTCGTGGTCAGCCTGCCGTTCAAGCTGATCTTCTTCGTGCTGGTCGATGGCTGGCGCCTGGTGGCCGGCAGCCTGGTCGAGAGTTTCCAGCGCGGAGCCGGAGCAGGCTAGCCGCTAGAGCACGATGGCATCAGACGGAATCGTCCGACGGCTGAATCGTGCTCTAGAATCAAAAGTGTAGAGCCTGATTCAGGGTTGAGATTGTTCCCTCTGAACCCATCAGGCTCTAGCCTCTCGACGCCCCCGCCGGGCCAGGCGCGGTCGCGGCTCGCAGCCCCTCGGGTCCCGTCGGCGAGGGCTTCTCCCGGAACTTCTGCTTCATCCTGGCGACCCAGCCCGAGAAGCCCTCGTTGTCGGCGACGGCGCGGCTGAAGTCGTTGGCGGTCAGGGACCCGCCGTCGGCGGCGGCGAAGGCCACGCGCAGGGCCTCCGGATTGCGGCTCCGGTCGACGAACCCGTCGAAGCGCTGCCGCAGTCGGCCGAGCGCGGCCTCGTCGCCAGCCAGGCTGTAGGCGACGCCGGCGCGCAAGAGGCGGGACTCCTCGTCCGGAAGCAGGGGCGACGGCGTCTTCCAGCGATCGCCGAGACCGGCCTCGAACAGCGCCCCGGCCTGCCCCCAGGAGCGTGCCCTCCAGGCGATCTCAGCCCTCACGTCCCGGGCGTCCGGCGAGTTGTCGGGCTCGAGAATCTCTTCCGCGGCGTCCAGCCGGCCCAGAGACACCAGGGCGCGGGCCGTGATGATCCGGCGCTCGGCGTTGAGCGTCGACGGCAGGATGGTCGTGCGGGAGCCGTTGATCGCGCCCAGCGCCTGCTCGGGTTTGCGATCCATGAGCAGAATGAGCGCGAGGTCCGTCGCCACCTGGGCCTTCGGCACGCCGTCGAGGCGATTGTCGACCTGCCACTGGAGCAGGCGGGCGGCCTCGCCCAGCAGATCCACGTCGACCAGGCGGCGCGCCATCTTGCGTAGCATCTGGTCGCCGTCCGCGCCGATCGGCGTCAGTTCGCGGAAGTCCTGGAACAGGGCCAGCGCCTGGATCGGCTCCAGTCCGTCCGCCATGCCGTCCAGAAACAGCACCTTGAAGGCGTTGCTGAGGTCTGCCTGCAGCTGGATCGCCTGCGGCAGATCAGGCAGGCGCGTGCCGGCAGACCGCAAGGCCTCCAGGGCTTCACGGTAGCGGCCCTGGCTCAGATAGAGCTGGCCGAGCGCGCGGATGGTCTCCAGCTCCGTCGCGCCGCCGCGCCAGCGGTAGCGCAGGCCGTCGTACGACTGCGCCGCCTGCGCCGGGGTGATCTGGCCGAGCTCGAGCTTCAACGCCGTGGCCCGAAGCAGCGCCGGGGTCGCCAGATGGTCGAGCGGCGCCGTGGCGATGGCGTTGTAGACCGCCAACGCGTCCCGCTTGGCCCCGCGCCGTTCAAACAGCTTGGCCTGCACCAGGCGAATGGCCAGCTGTTCGGCGGAAGGCAGGGTCTCCCTCAGGGCCTCGTTGATGCGGAGGTTGCTGGCCGACAGGTCTCCCAGCTCAAGGGCCGCCTCGGCGTCGGCGCGCAGGAATCGAGCCTTCCAGATCGGTGAGAACTGGCCGATGGCGCTGGCGCCTTGCTGGAACTTGGCGTGGGCGTCGGCCCATTGCCCCGCGCGAGCGGCCAGATAGCCGCGCCAGACGGCGATCGACGGGTCGTCGGCCAGGATGGGGCTCGCGAAATCGGTCTCGGCTTCCTTGTCGCGGCCGACCATGACGCGGGCGATGCCGCGCAGGCCTCGGAACTCCGCCTCGCCGGCGATCGTCTCGCGCTCGCGGGCGGCGGCGTTGAGCACGCCGACCGCCTCGTAGCCGAGCTCGGCGCCGACCAGGAAGCGCGCCAGCGCCATGCGCGGCTCATTCGAGGCGTCATCGCCCTTCAGACTCTCCGCAGCCGCCGCGTCGGTCAGGGCGGCGTAGCGGGGCATGAAGCCGCCCGGCCCGGTCCGGGCCCAGGTCTCGTCGATCAGCCCGGCCATGCTCGCCTTCTTCGGCGCGCCGGCGGCGGCGTCAGCCACGGCGGCGGACGCAGAGGCCGGCGACAAGGCCAGGCCCGCGGGGCGGCCGATGCGGACCAGGTCGCCGCCCAACTGGATCTCCAGGTCGGTGGCGTAGGGCTCGATGGCGAGGCCCTGGATCGTCGGCAGCAGGGCCATGTCGACGAAGTCGCGGCGCGCGGCCAGGCCCTTGGACGGGGCGAGAGCCGTGACGACGCCGATACGGTCGCCGACGGCCGGATCGTCCAGCCAGACCGGAGCGGTGGCGCCGGCGACGACGGCGGTAAGCGCGGCCTGCGCCGCTTCGCTGTCGCGCTGAACCGAGATCCTGCCCGGCTCCGCGCGGGGCCCCGGCCCCAGTTGCAAAGTCCAGCTGGAGCCCTCGCCGACCGCCGACACGGCCATGCTGCGCGGTGCGACCAGACGGATGGCGGCGTAGTCCTGTCCCCGGAAGGCCTGGATCTTCGAGTACTGCGACACGCCCCGCGGGGCTTTCGAGATGTCCAGAGTGGCTGGGGCGTCGAACACGACCCAGATCGCCTCGCCGCGGCGGAACACAGCGGCGCCGGCCGGGTTGGCCCAATCGAAGCGCAGCTTGACCTGCGGCCCCGCGATCTCGGCCTTGACCTGCAGGACGCCCCCAGCCGGAACCGGATTGGGTCGCGGGGGCCGGGGCGCGGGCTCAGGCGCGGCGGCGACCTGTGTCGCCTCGGCGACTTTGGGCGCCTCCGGCGGGGCCTTGCGCTCGAACAGGTTGACGAAGATGGCGCCGTCGGCGGCGCCGACCTTGGCGTCGGCGTTGTCATCCAGGCGCAGGTCGATCTCGAGACCGCTGGCCGTGTGACGCGTCTCGGCGCCCTTCAGCCACTTGGGCGGCAGGATACGCAGGGTTGACAGATCCGGCCGGGCGTCACGGCTGAAGCGCAGCGTCAGCGTCTGGCCGTCCCGGCGCTGGGTGACGCGGGCGCCCCCCGCCCAGCGGAACTCGATCCGCGTGAAGTCCTTGGCTTGCGCCGTCCGCACCTCGAGCGGCGTCGCGGCGGCCCAGGCCGCCGCGGGCAGGCCGGCGGGCGCCGCGACCGAGACAATGCAGGCCGCGGCGACGCCGGAACGCAGGAGGGTGCGGAACGCCGCCACCTACCCCGCCTTGGCCGGGGCAGGCGCGCCGGCGGCCGGCGCCGTCGCTGGCGTGGCGGCCGGCGGCGTGGCGGCGGGCTTGGTGGGCGCGGCCGAGGCCTGCGGGCGTGCTCCGGTCGGCCGGGCCGCCTGGGCCTTCGGCGGCGAGGCCTTGGCGGCCGGCGGAGCTTTTGCCGGAGCATCGGCGGCCGCGGTCGTCGTCGGCGCGGCCTCGGGGGCCAGCGCGGCGCGCGCGTCGGCGAGCGCCCGGCTGGCGGCGAAGCGGCTGGCCAGATTCTCGGTCAGCTTCTTGGCCTCGACCGGCGGCATCTGGGCCAGGATCGCGGCCAGCGTGCGCTCCTTCATCTTGGCGGCGATCGGCAGGCGAACAGAGTCCTCCAGGAGCGTCATGCGGGCCGCGGCGTCCTTGGCCTTCATCGCGGAGAAGACGGCGACCAGCCGCGTGACCTCGGCCTCCTGCTGTGCGTCGGCCTGCCCCAGCAGCGCCTGCACGTCGCCCTTGAGGCCGGCGAGGGCCTTCACGCGGGCGTCGAGCTTGGCTTCCGCCGCGGCGAGAAGCTGGAGCTGGACGTCCATGTCCTGCTCCCGGGCGTCCAGTTGGCCGCGGCGCTCGCCGAGGTTCTGGAGAATGCGCAGTTCAGCCGGCGACAGATTGGCCTGCCGCGCCAGCTCGGCGGCGGTCGGAGCGCAGACGGCGGCCGGCTTTGCGGCGGCCTCAGCCCCCTCCCCCGACTTGCCGCCGGCCAGGTCTTCCGCGAACGCCCTGGCGCCGCCGAGCATGTCTGGGATCGACCGCGCGCCGGCCAGGAAGTTGACGGCCAGCACGCCGGCGACGGCGACGCCGGCCAGCGGCAGGATGCGAGGCATGTTCTTCATCGGCGGCCTCCGGAGATCGCGCGAAGCCGGCCGGCTTCGGGATCGGGCTCGAACAGATCGTCGTCCACGCGCGCGCGCGAGCGCGGCGTGGCGGCGGGCTCGGGACGCACGAACGTCGCGCGCTCGCGCTGCGGCGCGGGCGCGGGCGACGTGGCCCGAGCGGCAGTGTCGACCATGGGGGTTGAGGAAGCGGTAACCCCCTGCTCAAGCCGCGCCGTGAGCGCCTTGGCGGTTTCGATGCGGGCCGCGAGGGTGTCGGCGGCTTCGTCGGTGGCGGCGCGCAGGTCGGCCAGACCCTGCTCGGCCCGGGCGGCGGCGGCGTCGAGGTCGGCCACGGCCCGGGCGAACCCTTCATGGCTGTCCTTCAGGGCCTTGAGGCGACGCTCAAGCCGCCAGCCGAAGGCCAGGGCGGCGACCAGCAGGACGACCAGCAGCAGGTTCAGTCCGATGACGGCGATGCTCATTTCAGCCTCTTCTGGACGGCCGATTTCGCGGCGGGCGAAAGCGGAGCCTCACAGCGGACCGCGATATGATGATTCCGCCGGCCCATACGGCCGCGCGTGAGCGGGATCGTGCCGGCGCGCAACTCGACCAGGCTGTCGGGCGTGGCGTTCAACGGCAGGGTGTCGCCGACCTTGAGGTTCAGGACCTTCGAAAGGCCCACCTGCTGTTCGTCGAGCACGGCGCGGACTTCCAGCTGGGTGGTCCAGAGCTCGGTGGCCAGGTGGCCTTCCCAGATGTTGTCGCGACCGAATTTCTCACCCATGAACTGCTGCAGCAGCATCTTCCGGATGGGTTCGAGCGTGGCGTAGGGCAGCAGGAGTTCGATACGCCCGCCGCGGTCCTCCATGTCGATGCGCAGCTTCACCAGGATGGCCGCGTTGGCCGGGCGGGCGATGGCCGCGAAGCGCGGATTGGTCTCCAGGCGATCGAGACTGAAGCTGACCGGCGTCAGCGGCTCGAACGCCGCCTGGGCGTCCTGCAGCACCACCTCGACCATCCGCTGGACCAGGACGCGCTCGATGGTCGTGTAGGGCCGCCCCTCGATGCGCATCGCCGCCGTGCCGCGACGGCCGCCAAGCAGCACGTCGACGATCGAGTAGATCAGGTTCGAGTCGACCGTCAGCAGGCCGTAGTTGTCCAGCTGCTCCGCCCGGAACACCGACAGGATGGCAGGCAGCGGGATCGAGTTCAGGTAGTCGCCGAAACGAATGGACGAGATGTTGTCGAGGCTGACCTCGACGTTGTCGCTGGTGAAGTTGCGCAGGCTCGTGGTCATCAACCGGACCAGCCGGTCGAAGACGATCTCGAGCATCGGCAGGCGTTCGTAGGAGACCAGCGCCGAATTGATGATCGCGCGGATGCCGTTGCGGTCGGCCGCGTCGTCCTCGCTGAGATCGAAGCCGAGCAGGCTGTCGATCTCGTCCTGGTTCAGGATGCGCTCGGCGCCGAGCAGGCCTTCGCCGTTGTCGCCGCCCCACTCCGGCGAAGCGTCGCCGTTTTCCTGGGCCCATTGGGCCATCGCGGCCTGTTCGTCGCTGTCCTGGTTCATGCCTGCACGCCGCCAGCACCCCGAGAGGGCGCTAGTTGATCAGCATCTCCTCGATCAGGACGGCCTTCACCTTTGTCGGGGCGACGACCAGATTGACGCGACGCAGGATCTCCATCCGCAGCTGATAGCTGCCCTGGCTGCCGTTAAGGTCCTCCGGACGCAGCTCGCGCAGGAAGGTCTGAAACATGTCCTGGATGCGGGGCATGTTCGGATCGAGCACCTCGACAGCGCTCTCGTCGGCGAGTTCGAAGGTGAGCTTCAGTTTCAGAAAGGTCGGCCGGCCGTCGGCGGTCTGCATGTTCACGACGATGTCGGGCATCGTGTAGAAGACAACGCCGTCCGGCCCCTCGCGGATCACGGCCGCGCCGGCTTCGCCCGGCTTGCCGCCGTGTTCGGCCTTCTTGTCCTTCTTCGGCTTCTTGGCCGGCTTGCCGTGCTCTCCGGCCGCTTCAGGCTTGGGTTTGAGCAGGAACATGTAGGCCGCGCCGCCGCCACCGCCGAGCACAAGCACCGCCGCGACGCCGCCAATGATGAGCATCTTCAGCGGGAGTTTCTTCTTGCCAGGAGCCTCACCGTCGACGCCGTCGGCGGCGCCGTCGTCCGGCGTCTGGTCGGCTTCCTTGCCCTTGTCGCTCGCCACGCGCGCGGCTCCCTAGAATCCATACCCTCTCTTCAATCGTTCACGTTGGTTAAGGATCGGTTCCAAACGTGGTTAACGCGCGCGGTGCGACGATCCGCGGCGGGGCGGCGCGCGGCGGCTCCGCCCCTTGCCGCGCAACGATCAGCCACCCGGCGGAGACGGCCCGGCAGGAATGACCGGGCGGCGGCCGTTAACCTTCTTGTTTGCTGTTTTTATTGAGCTTTCAGACTGGCCTGGAGCTTGCATCCCGCTCACTGGACGCCATTCGACGCCAGCGAGCCACGAGGGAGGACGGGCATGGACAACACGATGTACGTCGCTCTGTCGCGCCAGATGACGCTGCGCCGCGAGCTGGACGTGATCGCCAACAACATCTCCAACAGCGACACGACCGGCTTCAAGGTCGAGACGGCCATGGTCCGCACGGACGAGTCGGATCGGGCGAAGATGGTCGACGGACCGAAATCGCTGAAGTTCGTGATCGACGACGGCGTTCTTCGCGACTTCAGCCAGGGCGCGCTCAACAAGACCGGCGGGACGTTCGACCTCGCCATCGAGGGCCAGGGCTTCTTCAAGATCCAGACCGGCGCCGGCGAACGCTTCACGCGCGACGGTCGTTTCACACTCGGCGCCGATGGTCGCCTGACCACCCAGGGCGGTGATCCGGTCCTTGGCGAAAGCGGCGAGATCGTCGTCGATCCCGAGCAGGGCGCGGTGACCATCGCCGCCGACGGCGTGGTCAGCCAGAACGGCGAGCAGATCGGCAAGATCGGCGTGTTCGCGTTCGACGACCTGTCGAGCCTGTCCAAGGATGGCGACAACCTTCTGCGCAACACCTCCAACATCCAGCCCCAGGTCAGCACCGCCGCCCGCGTGCGCCAGGGCATGCTGGAAAGCAGCAACGTCAACTCGATCGACCAGATCACCCGCATGATCGAGGTCAGCCGCGCCTATGAGAGCCTGGCGCGGACCATTGAAGGGTCTTCCGAACTGTCCCGCCGCTCGGTCGAGCGGCTCGGACGGGTCGCGTAAGGGAGCAGGATAGATGCAGGCGCTTCGCACCGCGGCTACGGGCATGTCGGCCCAACAGCTGAACGTCGAGGTCATCTCGAACAACATCGCCAACATGAACACGGTTGGCTTCAAGCGGCAGCGGGCCGAGTTCCAGGATCTGCTGTACCAGACCGTCGAACTGGCCGGCGCGCAGTCGTCGGATCAGGGCACCGTGGTGCCGACCGGCGTGCAGATCGGCGGCGGCGTGAAGGCGGGCAGCACCTATCGCATCACCACCCAGGGAATCGTGACGCCGACCGACAACCGCTATGACCTGGCGATCGAGGGGCGCGGCTTCTTCCAGGTGCTGACGCCGTCGGGCGAGACCGCCTACACCCGCGCCGGCAACCTTTCGGTCAACGACCAGGGTCAGCTCGTCACCGATGACGGCTACCAGATCCAGCCGGCGATCACGATCCCGCAGGACGCCGTCGACGTGTCGATCTCGAAGGCCGGCCAGGTCCAAGTCGTCAAGGCGGACGCGGCGGCCCCGGAAGTCGCCGGCACCATCGAACTGGCCACCTTCGTGAATGAGGCAGGCCTGGAGGCGGTCGGCGACAACCTGTTCATGGAAAGCGGCGCGTCTGGCCCGGCGACCACGGGAACGCCCGGATCGGTCGGCTTCGGACAGATCCTGCAGGGTTACGTCGAAGCGTCGAACGTCGACGCCGTCAGCGAAATCACCGCCCTGATCGTCGCCCAGCGCGCCTACGAAATGAACTCCAAGGTGATCAGCACCGCCGACGAGATGCTGCAGGCGGCCAACCAGGTGAAGGCCTAGGCTGATGCGCCGGGTCCTGCTCCTCACGCTCTGCGCCGCGCTGACGGCGACCCCGGCCCTGGCCGGTCCGGTCAGCCTCAAGGCCGATGTGGCCGACGCCGACGGCCGGGTGACCCTGGGCGACCTTTTCGACGGCGCCGGCGGCGCGGCCGATCTGCTGGTCGCCACCCGTTCCGGTCCCTCGGTGGTGCTCGACGCCGGCGCCGTGCAGATGGCGGCGCGCCGCGCCGGGCTCGACTGGGGCAACCCGCAGGGGCTACGCCGGATCGTCGTCCGCGCCGGCGTAGCCGCCGCGTCCGCGACCGCCGCCCGCGGCAACGTCGAAGTCCTGGCCTGGGCCCGCAGCGTCAACGCCGGCGAGGTGATCCAGCCGACCGACATGGTCTGGTCCAAGGCGGCCGGCGCGCCGTCGGACGCCCCGCGCGACGCCGACGCCCTGATCGGCATGGCCGCCCGCCGGCCGCTGCGCGAAGGCGCGGTGGTGTCGATGCGCGATGTCGCCGCCCGCCAGGTGATCAAGTCCGGCGACATGGTCGAGGTGACCTGGTCCAACGGCGGCATCACCCTGACCATCCAGGGGAAGGCCCTGGCCAACGCCTCGGCCGGCCAGACTTTCAACGTCCAGAATACCGCCTCGAAGAAAGTGATCGAGGCGGTCGCGATCGCGCCAGGGCAGGCTGTCACCGGCCCCGAGGCGCAGCGGCTGAAGGCCGCCGGACCTGCCCAGTACGCAGCCCGCTAGAGGATTCCGCCCATGCGTCTCGCCGTTCTCGCCGCCATCGCCTTCGTTCCCCTCGCCGCCTGCTCGACCGTGAAGGAGACCGTGCGCGGACCGCAGCTCACGCCGGTCGGCTATCCCGCGGCCCTGATCCCCCAGGAGCAGGCCGTCATGCCGATGGCTCAGACCACGCCGCCGCCCGCCAACGCCAATTCGCTGTGGCGGACGGGCGCGCGCACCTTCTTCGGCGACCAGCGCGCCGCGCGCGTCGGCGACATCCTGACCGTGCAGATCGACATCGACGACTCGGCGCGCACCCAGAACTCCACGACGACCTCGCGCACGTCCGGCCAGACCATGGGCTTCCCGCATCTGTTCGGCCTTGAGAGCTCGCTCGGGAAGATCCTGCCGGGCGGCTTCGATCCGGCCGCCGCCATCGAAACCGGCTCGACCAGCAACAAGGCCGGCGCCGGCGCGGTGACCCGTTCGGAGAAGATCAGCCTGACCATCGCGGCCGTCGTCACCGGCGTCCTGCCCAACGGCAACATGGTCATTCAGGGGACCCAGGAGGTCCTGACCAACGGCGAGATGCGTCGCTTGACCGTCTCGGGCATCGTCCGTCCCGAGGATATCTCAGCCGCCAACACGATCCGCCACAGCCAGATCGCCGAGGCCCGTATCGCCTACGGCGGCCGCGGGGACATCAGCCGCGCCCAGAAGACCCCGGTGGGGCAGGGTCTAGTCGAGACCTTCTCGCCGTTCTGATCCTGTTCTGAACCTTAACGACCCATGGCGCGTTTCCCCGTCGAAGGGAGGCGCGCCATGTTCCGTTTTCTCGCCATCTCCAGCGCCCTTGCAGCCCTCGCTCTGGGCAGCTGCGTCAGTCAGCCGGCGTCGGTCGCCGACGGCTTCGCCTGGTCCTACCAGAACCACGACGGCGAAGGCCCCAAACTGACCTACGGCGCCCCGATGTCTGACAACGTGGTCCTGATGATGACCTGCGAGCGCGCGGGCGTCGCGAGGGTCTCGCTGCTCGGCGGCTCGCCTCAGGCCGGTGTGATCCTGACATCGGCCGGCAAGCCGACCCGCTTCGGCGGCGAACTGGTCGCCGCGCCCGGGATGGGTCAGATGATCGAGACCTCCGCCCGGCTCGACTCGCGGCCGCTGGCGCGGTTCGAGCGCACGGGCGACCTTGCGTTGATCGATCGCGGGCGCTCGGTGGAGCTGGATGCGAAGGGCGCCGAGCACCGCCACGTTGCGCGCTTCTTCAAGGCTTGCGAGGCATAGGAGCCGGGGACGCGCACTTCCGTGCGTGTCCCGGATCGGGCTAGGCCCGTCTGCCCGCCGTGCTCACATTGTCCAGGCCAAGGGCCGAGAGCGCGCCGGCCATGATGCCCTCGGCGTCGAGGCCGGCCTGGGCATACATCAGGTCCGGCTTGTCCTGGTCCTGGAAGACGTCCGGCAGCATCAGGGTCCGGATCTTCAGGCCGCGATCGAAAGCGCCGTGCTCGGCCAGGGCCTGCAGAACGAAGGCGCCGAAACCGCCCATCGCGCCCTCCTCCACCGTCACGATCGCCTCGTGCTCGCGCGCCAGGCGCAGGATGAGGTCGACATCGAGCGGCTTGGCGAAACGGGCGTCGGCGACAGTGGTCGAGAAGCCGCGCGCGGCCAGCATGTCGGCGGCCTTCAGGCTTTCGCCCAGGCGCGTGCCGAACGAGAGGATGGCGACGCTGGTTCCCTCGCGGACGATGCGGCCCTTGCCGATCTCAAGCGGTTCGTTCGACGACGGCATCTCCAGGCCGAGACCCTCGCCGCGCGGATAGCGGAAGGCGCTGGGACGATCGTCGATGGCGGCGGCGGTGGCGACCATGCGGGCCAGCTCGACCTCGTCGGCGGCGGCCATCAGGATCATGCCCGGCAGCGCGCCCATGAAGCCGACGTCGAAGCTGCCGGCATGGGTCGGGCCATCGGCGCCGACCAGACCGGCGCGGTCCATGGCGAACCGCACCGGCAGGCGCTGGATAGCCACGTCGTGGACAACCTGGTCGTAACCGCGCTGCAGGAAGGTCGAATAGATCGCCGCGAACGGCTTCATGCCGTCGGCGGCGAGGCCGGCGGCGAAGGTCACCGCATGCTGCTCGGCGATGCCGACGTCGAACATACGGTCGGGGAAGGCCTTCTCGAAGATGTCGAGGCCGGTGCCGGACGGCATGGCGGCGGTGACGGCCATGATGCGGTCGTCCTTCTGCGCCTCCTTGACCAGCGCCTGGGCGAAGACCTTGGTGTACTGCGGCGGGCCGCCGGCGGCCTTGGCCTGCTCGCCGGTGACGACGTTGAACTTGACCACGCCGTGGTACTTGTCGGCGGCGTTCTCGGCCGGGGCGTAGCCCTTGCCCTTCTGCGTCACGACGTGGACCAGCACCGGGCGGTCGATCTCGCGAGCGTTCTTCAGCACGGGCACCAGCGCGCCCATGTCATGACCGTCGATCGGGCCGACGTAGTGGAAGCCGAGTTCCTCGAAGAAGGTGCCGCCGGTGACCATGCCGCGGGTGTATTCTTCGGCCTTGCGGGCGGCCTCCTGCAAGGGCCTGGGCAGCGCGTGCGCGACCTTCTTGCCGAGGTTGCGCAGCGACTGGTAGCCGCCGCCCGACACCACGCGGGCCAGATAGGCGCTCATTCCGCCGACCGGCGGCGCGATCGACATGTCGTTGTCGTTGAGAACGACGATCAGCTGCTTGTGGGCTTCGGCGTTGTTCATGGCCTCATAGGCCATGCCGGCGCTCATCGAGCCGTCGCCGATGACGGCGACGACCTTGTTGTTGTCGCCCTTGGCGTTGCGGGCGGCGCAGAAGCCGAGCGCGGCGGAGATCGAGGTGGCGGCGTGGGCGGCGCCGAACGGGTCGTATTCGCTCTCCGCCCTCTTCGTGAAGCCCGAGAGGCCGCCGCCCTGGCGCAGGGTCTTCATGCGATCCCGGCGTCCGGTGAGGATCTTGTGCGGATAGGCCTGGTGGCCGACGTCCCAGATGAGGATGTCGCGCGGCGTCTCGAAGACGTGGTGCAGGGCGACGGTCAACTCGACGACGCCCAGGCCCGCGCCCAGATGGCCGCCGGTGACCGAAACGGCCTCGATCATCTCCCCGCGGACCTCGTCGGCCAGCTGCTTCAGTTCAGCGATCGAAAGGCCGCGGGTGTCGGCGGGCGACGAAACCTTGTCGAGCAGCGGCGTGTCGTTGGGCATGAAATTTCCGTCGAATACGAATTACCGCGACAACAGCGCGGTTAGGAGCGCCGGTCCAGTACGAAATCGACAGAAAGACGCAAGGTTTCAGCGCGCTTTCCGAACGGATCAAGATGAGCCCGCGTCTGTTCGGCCAGCAGGGCGACGCGATCCCTGGCCGCATCGACGCCCAACAGGGTGACGTAGTTGGCCTTGCCCTTGTCGGCATCCTTGCCGGCCGCCTTGCCCAGCTCCTCGGCGTCGCCTTCGGCGTCGAGCAGATCATCGACGATCTGATAGGCCAGCCCCAGATCCTGGGCGAAGGCCATCAGGGCGTGCCGCTCGCCGTCCTGGGCGTGGGCCATGGTCAGCGGAATCTCGAAGGCGTAGGCGATCAGCGCGCCGGTCTTCAGTCGCTGCATCCGGGCCACGGCGCCGAGGTCGTCGCGGACGCCGAGCAGGTCGATCATCTGCCCGCCACACATGCCCTGGGCGCCCGAGGCGATCGCCAGCTTGCGGATCAGCTCGGTCCGGATGTTGGCGTCCGGATGCGTGTCGGGATGGGCGAGAATCTCGAAGGCCGCCGTCTGCAGGGCGTCGCCGGCCAGGATGGCCGTCGCCTCGTCGTATTGCCTGTGCACCGTCGGACGGCCCCGGCGCATGTCGTCGTCGTCCATCGCCGGCAGATCGTCGTGCACCAGGCTGTAGGCGTGAATGCACTCAAGCGCGCAGGCGGCGCGCAGCACCGGTCGCTCAGGCAGGCCGAACATCTTTCCGGTCTCAAGCGCGAAGAAGGGCCGCAGTCGCTTGCCCGGGCCGAGCGCGGCGTAGCGCATGGCCTCGGTCAGTCGCGCCTCGGGTCCGTCCCCGCGCGGCAGCAGGGCGTCGAGCGCGACGGTGACGATGTCGGCGGCCTCGGCGATGGTGCGGGTCAGCGGCATCAGAACAGCTTGCCCCCGTTCGGCACGTCACGGTCTACTCCGACCAGCACCACGCCGCCCTCTTCGTCCGGAAAGCCCAGGCAGAGCACCTCGGACATCATTGGGCCGATCTGGCGGGGCGGAAAATTGACCACCGCGGCGACCTTGCGGCCGTGCAGCTGATCGAGCGTATAGTGCTTGGTCACCTGCGCAGACGACCGCTTGACCCCGATCTCGGGGCCGAAGTCGACGGTCAGGCGAAAGGCCGGCTTCCGGGCCTCCGGAAAGGGTTCGGCGTTCAGGACCGTGCCCACCCGGATGTCCACCCGTTCGAAGTCGTCGAACGTGATCTGATCGCCTGCCGCGCGGGTCACGAGAACTCGGCGGGCTCGACGCCGGTGGCCGCCCCCTGGCTCAGCACGACCTTCTCGACGCGCAGCCGCGCCTGTTCGAGCCGCGCCTCGCAATGGGCCTTGAGCGCCGCGCCGCGCTCGTAGATCGAAATCGACTCTTCCAGGGGGGCAGACCCGGACTCCAGGCGCTGGACAATCTTCTCCAGCTCCGCGAGGGCCTCTTCGAAGGTCATGGCGGCGATGGCCGGATCGTGGGCGGAAGCGTCGGTCATTTCGTGTTCCAGGAGAGCTGCGCCACCCTAGTGGCCCGACTTCGCCCGAGCAATCGGCGGATTCTTCGGCGCGGTTAAGAGCGCTCGAAGCCGCGGGCCTTCCAGTAGTGGAATCCCTGGTCGAGGACGCAGCGCCAGCCCCGCCGCTTCAGGGCCTCGCCGACCATGCCGTTGAAGAAGCCATGGGCGACGACCAGCACGTCCTCGCCCCGGTCGGCCAGCTCGATCAGCGTGGCGGCGGCGGCGTCCGCGCGCCGCTCGGCTTCGGCGCGGGTCTCCTGGCCCTCATGATGGTCGAAGAACCACCACCACAGCCTGGAGACAAAGCCCCAGACCCTGGGCGAGAGGCGGACCCACCCAGGCCAGCGTGGCGGCGGCAGCGGCGCCTCGACGAACAGCGGGTCCCGCGCATAGGGCCTGCCGCGGCAGATGGCGCCGGCCGTCTCGATCGCACGCGGGCGGATCGAGGCGATCAGCGTTCCTGAACCGCGCGCGACCTCCAGCAGCGTCGCCGGCGGCGTCTGGCCGGCGAGCAGGCCCCGGGTCTCGTAGGTGGCCCACCAGACGCGGTACTGCTCCGCGCTCAGCCACACCTTGCGGGAGATGTCGGGCTCGCCATGGCGTACGAGCGTGATCCGGCCAGGACGCGCCGAACCGCCGCGCGCCAGGGCGTCTTCGGTCTCTGGTTCGACCATGCTCCCCCGGCGGTCGGATCGGTCCCTGGGACGAAACGCCGGCACGGGCTGCGTCACCGCGCCTGCAACGCCTCGACATGCGCCCGGGCGGACTGGCCGAGCGCCTGCAAGTCGTAGCCACCCTCCAGCGAGGACACAACCCGACCACGGGCGCGCCGGTTGGCGACCGAGACAACGGCGCGGGTGGCCCAGGCGAAGTCCTCGGCCTCGAGCTGCTGGCTGGCCAGCGGATCGCGCGCGTGGGCGTCGAAACCGGCCGAGACCAGGATCAGGTCCGGCGCAAAGGCGTCGACGCTCTCCATCAGGCGATCGAAGACCTTGCGCCACTTCTCGCGCGGCGAGCCAGGCCCGACAACGCCGTTGACGATGTTGCCGACCCCCGTCTCCGACGGATCGCCCGTCCCCGGATAGAGCGGCCGCTGGTGGATCGAGGCGAGGAACAGGGTCGGGTCGTTCTCGAAGGCCGCCTGGGTGCCGTTGCCGTGGTGGACGTCGAAGTCGACCACCGCCACGCGGCTCAGGCCGGCGGCCTGTGCGGCGCGTGCGGCGACCGCGACATTGCCGAACACGCAAAAGCCCATGGCCGTATCCGGCTCGGCGTGGTGGCCGGGCGGACGCACGGCGCAGAAGGCCCTGTCGACGCCGCCCGCCGCCACGTCGCGCACGGCCTGGGTCACGGCGCCGGCCGCACGCAGCGCCGCCTGCAGACTGCCCGGCCCCATGATGGTGTCGGGATCGAGCCGCGCGACGCCGGGCCGCTGCCCGACCTCGTAGATTCCCTGCAGATAGGCCTCGGGATGGATGCGCCGCAGGTCCCCGTGCTGGGCAAGCGGCGCCTCGCGCGGCTCCAAGTCCAGGGTGGCGTCGTCATTCAGGGCGTCGATCACCGCGCCCAGCCGCTCGGGCCGCTCGGCGTGCGAAGCGCCGGGGCGATGATCGAACATGGCCGGGTGGGTGTAGAGGGCGATCATGAGAACGATCCTAGCCTCTTCCGTCGCCGACTCGGAATGGGGTAGTGCGGCGTCCATGACCGAGCCTTCCATCCGCCGCGCCACGCCCGCCGACGCCGAGGCGCTGAGCCGGCTGGGCGCGGCGACGTTCAGCGAGACCTTCGCCCATCTCTACGATCCGCGGGATCTGAGCGACTTCCTCGCCTACGCCTACAGCCTAGACCGGGTCACCGCGGACCTCGCCGATCCGGCCAAGGCGATGTGGGCTGTGGAGAAGGCCGGCGAGATCGTCGGCTACGCCCTCGCCGGCCCCTGCGACCTGCCGCACGCCGAGGTGACGCCGGGCTGTGGCGAGCTGAAGCGCATCTATGTGCTCAAGGCGCATCAGGGCGGCGGGACCGGGTCGCGGCTGCTAGCCGAGACCCTGGCCTGGCTGGAAAGGGACGGTCCCCGCCGTCTCTGGATAGGCGTCTGGTCCGAGAACCACGGCGCCCAGAGACTCTACAGCCGCATGGGCTTTACGAAGGTCGGCGAATACGAGTTCCCGGTCGGCAAGACCCGCGATCGAGAGTTCATCCTGCGGCGGGGATGACGACGCACCGCGCCTGTCCAAACTGGACAATCGGCGGCTCCGCCCCCATCCTCTGTCAAACGACCGTTCGAACGCCGAGAGCCGCCCATGTTCATGCGCTTCTTCACCGAGCTCCGCGAGGCCAAGGTGCCCGTGACGCTGAAGGAGTACCTCATGCTGATGGAGGCGCTCGACAAGGACGTCATCGATCGCACGGTCGAGGACTTCTACTTCCTGTCGCGCTCGGCGCTGGTGAAGGACGAGAAGAACCTCGACAAGTTCGACCGTGTGTTCGGCCATGTCTTCAAGGGCCTGGAATCGCTGGGAGAAGACGTCACCGCCGACATCCCGGCCGAATGGCTCAAGCTGCTGACGGAGAAGTTCCTCACCGACGAGGAGAAGGCGGCGATCGAGGCCATGGGCGGCTTCGACAAGCTGATGGAGACGCTGCAGAAGCGGCTCGAGGAGCAGAAGAAGCGCCACGAGGGCGGCAACAAGATGATCGGCACCGGCGGCACCAGCCCGTTCGGCGCCAATGGCTACAACCCCGAAGGCGTGCGCATCGGCCAGGACAAGGGCCGCCATGGCAAGGCCGTGAAGGTCTGGGACAAGCGCGAGTACAAGAACCTCGACGACAGCGTCGAGCTCGGCACCCGGAACATCAAGGTCGCCCTGCGCCGGCTGCGCAAGTTCGCCCGCGAGGGCGCGCCGGACGAGCTGGACCTGGACGGCACCATCAAGTCGACCTCCCGCAAGGGCTACCTCGACATCGAGATGCGCCCCGAGCGCCGCAATAAGATCAAGGTGCTGATCTTCTTCGACATTGGCGGCTCGATGGACAGCCACATCAAGCTCTGCGAGGAGCTGTTCAGCGCCGCCCGGACCGAGTTCAAGAACCTTGAGTTCTTCTACTTCCACAACTGCCTTTACGAGAGCGTGTGGAAGGACAACCGTCGGCGTCAGACGGAGAAGATCAACACCTGGGACGTGCTCCACAAGTTCCCGAGCGACTACAAGGTCATCTTCGTCGGCGACGCCACCATGAGCCCCTACGAGATCACCTATCCGGGCGGCAGCGTCGAGCACTGGAACGACGAGCCGGGCGCGATCTGGATGGACCGCGTGGCGCAGATCTATCACTCGATGGTGTGGCTGAACCCGACCGCCGAGCGGCACTGGGACTACACCCAGTCGATCCAGGTGATGAAGCAGCTGGTCAACGACCGCATGTATCCGCTGACCCTCGACGGGCTGGACAAGGCCATGCGCGAGCTCGTGCGTGGCCACTGACGCCGCCAACGCCGACCAGATCGCCTACTGGAACGCCCAGGCCGGCGAGACCTGGGCCGCGCAACAGGAGAAGCTGGACCGGCAGATCGCGCCGCTGGGCCACGCCGCCATCGACGCGCTGCAGCCCCAGGCCGGCGAGCGGCTGATCGACATCGGCTGCGGCTGTGGCCAGACAACCCTTGAGCTGGCCGGTGAAATCGGACCCGGCGGCTCGGTGCTCGGCGTCGACATCTCCCGGCCTATGCTGGACATCGCCAGGCGAAGGGACGCGGGCGCCGCCAACGTGGCCTTCCTTGAGGCCGACGCCCAGACCCACGTCTTCGAGCCCGGCGCCGCCGATGGCGTCTTCTCCCGCTTCGGCGTCATGTTCTTCGCCGACCCGACGGTCGCGTTCGCCAATATCCGCAAGGCGCTCAAGCCCGGCGGGCGACTGGCCTTCGTCTGCTGGCGGCCGCTGGCCTTCAACGACTGGATGCGCGTGCCGATGGCGGCGGCCTTGGCCCATGTGCCGCCCCTGCCCGCGCCGGCCGACCCACACGCGCCCGGCCCCTTCGCCTTCGCCGACGCCGAGCGTGTCCGCACCATCCTGGCCGGCGCCGGGTTCACTGGCGTCGACATCGCGCCCTACGACACCTTCGTCGGCGGACATCCGCTGGAGGACGCTGTCACCCTATCGCTCAAGGTCGGCCCGCTGGGCATGCTGCTGCGCGAGAACCCGGACAAGCGCGACGCCGTCATCGGCGCCGTCCGCGACGCCCTCGCCCCGCATGAGGGCCTGGACGGGGTGATGCTCCCCGCTGCTGTCTGGATCGTGACGGCCACCGCCTAGAGGTCCAGCATGGCCCGCAAGCCGAACATCATCGTCATCATGGCCGACGACCTCGGCTACGGCGATATCGGCTGCGACGGCGGGTCTATCATTCGCACGCCGAACCTGGACCAGATGGCGGCGGAAGGGACGCGGTTCACGGACTTCTACGCATCGGCCAACCTCTGCACGCCGTCGCGCGCCGGCCTTCTGACCGGGCGCTATCCGGTGCGGATGAACCTGGCGCACGAGGTGATCCAGTCGCCGGAAGACCGCGGCCTGCCGCTGACCGAGCTGACCATCCCCAAGATGCTGAAGCCGCAGGGCTACGCGACCGCCCTGATCGGCAAGTGGCACCTGGGCCACCGTGGCCAGTACTGGCCCCCGAACGTGCACGGCTTCGACCTCTTCAAGGGCCTGCCCTACAGCCACGACATGCGGCCGCTGGCCTACTTCGAAAAGGCCGGCGACGAACCTCTGACCGAGAGCCCGGTCGACTTCCCCAGACTGACGCGGAGCTTTTTCGAAAGCACCCTCGCCTTCGCGCACGAAAACCGCGAGCGGCCGTTCTTCGTGCTGCTGGCCCTGACCGCGCCGCACGTTCCCCTGGTCCGCAACGACGACGCGCCGTGGGACTCGCCCGCCGGCGCCTACGGCGATGTGGTCGAGGAGGTCGACCGCAACGTCGGGACCTTGCTGGATGGCCTTAAGACGCTGGGGATCGACGAGGACACCCTGGTCATCTTCACCTCCGACAACGGGCCCTGGTTCGAGGGCTCCTCCGGCCCCTTCCGCGAGCGCAAGGGCCAGTCGGGCTTCGACGGCGGCTATCGCGTGCCCTTCATCCTGCGCCAGCCGGGAACCGTGCCGGCCGGCGCGGTCACGAACGCCATCGCCAGCAACCTGGACCTGCTGCCGACCTTCGCGGCGCTTGCCGGAGCGGACCTGCCGCAAGACCTGGAGCTGGACGGCAAGGACATCGGGCCGGTGATCTTCGACGGGGCGGCCTCGCCGCACGAGCAGATCCTGCTGTTCGACAACACCAAGGTCGCCGCGCTCCGCACCCAGGCCTGGAAGCTGGTCACCCGAGCCCACTACCGGGGCCTTCAGATCAATCTCGGCCGCTTCAACTATCCGCTGCTGTTCGACATCGTCCGCGACCCCGGAGAGAACTACAGCGTCGCCTCCCTCCACCCCGATGTGGTCGAGGATCTGACCGCGCGTCACAAGGCGGCGCGCGAGAAGTACGAGCCGATGGTCGACCTGTTCCCGCCCTGGGTCCGGCCGTCGATCGCCGACTGGCATCCGGACTGAGATCCGCACCGCAATGCAGCATGGCGCGCCGCCATTCGAACAGGCGTTTATTGACGCTTGCGTACAGATCGAACGCCCGTAAAGCTCCCGCCACGGAATGGAAGGGCTGTGCTTTGAGTCTCACTGACGATCCCGGCGCGGAGTCGCAGACTCCCGAGGCCGAGGCCGCCACCAAGCAGCTGGTGTTCAACGCCGCCGAGCGCCTGTTCGCGCTGCACGGCTTCCAGAACGTATCGGTGCGCGACATCACCGCCGAGGCCGGGGTGAATCTGGCCAGCGTGAACTATCACTTCGGCTCCAAGGACGCGCTGCTGTTCGAGATCTTCCGGCGGCGCACCCAGGAGCTGAACCGCGAACGCGCGCGCATGCTGCACGAGGCCAACGACCGGAATGGCGGCAAGCCGCCCGTGCGCGAGATCCTCACCGCCCTGTTCGCCCCGCCGCTACGCTGGCTGGACCCGTCGAACGACAAGCGCATCTCGCTGCAGTTCCTGATTCGGGCGCGCAGCGAAGGCACGGCGGAGATCCGCGACGTCCTGTCGACCGACGTCAGCCATCTGAAGCGCTTCGCCGACGCCCTGCTCGCGGCCTCGCCCGGCCTGCCGCCGGAAGACGTCTACTGGCGGCTGCATTTCGTGCTCGGCATGATCCACCAGAACCGCTTCATGGAGCTGGACCGGCTGCACGTGCTGTCCGAAGGCCTGACCAAGGAAGACGACGTGGACACTCTGCTGCGGCGGATGGTCGACTTCGCGGCGGCCGGCTTCGAGGCCTGATCCGACCGGCCGGGCTGCGTCGCTGTCGCCTCGCGCGTCGGCGTGAGGAGCGCCCGGGATCTCGTCTCCCCGGTCGACCCGGGGCAGCTTTAGTTTGCGCCGATTTAAAATGCAATTTATAGAGGCATTCGACCCGGCGCCGTTTGCGCGGGCTTGAACTCGCCCCCGTAGGGTAGCATTTTGCCACCCGAAGCCGGAGTTCAGACCATGGCCGCCCGCAAGTTCGCCTCCGTGAAGTTTCCAGACGCCTTCGTCGAGGACGCCCGCCGCGAGGCCGAGCTGTTCAATCGCTCCGTCGCCGGTCAGATCGAGCACTGGGCGCGTATAGGGCGGGCGCTGGAGGGGGCGCCGGGTATTCCTGTCGAGCGGGTGCGCGAAACTCTGGAGGGCAAGGTGAAGCTTGAGACGCTCTCGGTTCAAGAGCAGGGCGCGGTATTCGATCACATGGGCGACTGGTTCGACAATCCGCCGCCCGACGTCGTGGCCGCGTATCGAGAGATCGGATCAAGGCCCGGCGCGGTCGGTCTCGACAAGAAGGGCAAGCTGGTTCGCGTTCCCGCGAAGGCCCGCTCGCGCTGATCGAGCAGGCCAGATCGCTCGGCTATCAGATCGCGGTCTACCATCTGAATGTCCGCGATGCCGACGTGGCAGCCGAACGCGTCTCTGGTCGAGTCTCGCAGGGCGGTCACCCGGCGCCGGAGGATCGCATCCGCGCACGCTACGAGCGAAATCAGCCGCTGATCAGGGCGGCGGTCTTGATGGCCGACCGCGCCTTCATATTCGACAACAGCCGGCTCGCCGAAAGCCCGCAACGTCTCGTCAGCTTCGTTGCCGGCAACGCGGTGAGGGTCGCCGACGACCTCCCCGACTGGGCGATCGAGCTCTACGGCGGTGACCTGCCCTAGCCGCCGCGCTTCATCGTCTCCCGCGCGATGACGATCTGCTGGACCTGGCTGGTGCCTTCGTAGATGCGGAAGATGCGGACATCGCGGTATAGCCGCTCGATGCCGTAGTCGGCGACATAGCCGGCACCGCCGAAGATCTGGACGGCCTTGTCGGCGACGCGGCCGACCATTTCCGACGCGAAGTACTTGGCCGCGGCGGCTTCCAGAACGATAGACTCGCCGGCGTCGCGCTTGCGGGCGCCTTCGAGGACCAGGGCCCGGGCGGCCATGGCCTCGGTCTTCATGTCGGCGATCATGCCCTGCACGAGCTGGAACTGGGCCAGGGCCTGGCCGAACTGCTTGCGCTCGCCGGCGTAGGCGACGCTGTCGGCGATCAGGCGCTCCGCAACCCCGACACAGAGCGCGGCGATGTGCAGCCGCCCCTTGTCGAGCACCTGCATGGCGACCTTGAAGCCCTCGCCCTCCTCGCCCAACCGGTTCCAGGCCGGGACGATGACGTTGTCGAAGATGATGTCGTGGATCTGGGCGCCGTGCTGACCCATCTTCTTCTCGGGCTTGCCGACTGTGATGCCGGGCAGGTCCGCCGGGACCACGAAGGCCGAGACGCCGCCGCCGCCCCTCACCTCCGGGTTGGTGCGGGCCATCACCGTGAACAGCCCGGCCTTGCCGGCGTTGGTGATGTAGCGCTTGGAGCCGTTCAGGATGTACTTGTCGCCATCGAGCGTGGCCCGGGTCTGCACCGCGCCGCTGTCGGAGCCGGCGTCCGGCTCGGTCAGGGCGAAGCTGGTCACCGTCGTGCCGGCCGCGATGCCGGGCAGCCATTTGGCCTTCTGTTCGTCGGTGCCGAACATCACCAGGCCCTGGGAGCCGATGCCGACATTCGTGCCGAACTCCGACCGGAAGGCCGGGCTGGTGCGGCCCATCTCGAAGATGACCAGGCACTCGTCCTCCATCGACAGGTCGAGGCCGCCGTACTCCTCCGGGATCGACAGGCCGAACAGGCCGAGGTCGCGCATCTCGCCGATGATGCTCTCGGGCACCTGATCGTCAGCCGCCACCTGCGCTTCCAGCGGCCGCAGCCGCTCGGTCACGAAGCGGCGCAGGGTGTCGATGAACTGGTCCCGGGTTTCGGCGTCGAGAGCCATGGCAGCGCGTCCCCTTCAAACGATTGTTGGGGATGCAGTGCGGGGCGGAAAGCGAGGAGTCAATCCTTGCGCGGACGCCCCTAGCCCCACGCCCACCCGCAGACCGCCCGCACGCAGGTCACCGCCGCGGCCCCGATCAGGAAGGTCAGCCAGAAGGGTACAGGGGATTCAAATTCCCATCTCATCGTGCCCGCCCGGCGTTTCGGAGCGACCACGACCCCGATCGGGATTGACAGGAACGCGACGAGGAGAAGCAGGATCCACGGGACGCCCGTCTGGAAGGCGGAGAAGTAGACCGTCACGCCATGCTCGGTGTCCGGGTAGATCAGGCCGCGGGACGGGTCCGGGCTGCGCGGCGCATCGGTGCGCCACGCCGTGTGGATGGCGAAGAAGTTCCAAAGTCCCCCAAAGCCGGCGCCGGTGAGAAAGCCGGCGGCAAGCCCCCTTAGCACCCTGATCCTGCCCATCCCCTACCCCGTGTTCCTGAGCCCCGCAGCGACGCCCGCGACGGTCAGCTGGATCGCCAGCCGCAGCTGCTCGTCCTCGTCGCCGGCGCGGCGGCGGGAGAGCAGTTCGAGCTGCAGGTGGTTCAACGGATCGACGGCGGCGGCGGCCAGTTCGACCGACTCGGCCAGGTCCGGTCGATCGTCGAGCAGCCGGTGGCCGCCGCGGATCGACAGGGCGAGCTCGGACGCTCGGTCATGTTCGCGCCGGATGGTGTCCATGATCGCCTCGGCGTTCGGCACGTCGCCCGCCAGCCGGGCGTAGCGGGCGGCGATGTCCATGCTGCTCTGGGCCAGGGCCAGCTCCATGTTGGAGAGCAGGGCGGCGAAGAAGTCGAACTCGTCGGAAAGGTCGGCCAGCTGCGGCACACTGAGTCCCGCGCGCTCGACCCCGCCCGCGAAGCCGTACCAGCCGGGCAGCATGAAGCGCGCCTGCGACCAGCTGAACACCCAGGGGATGGCGCGCAGGTCCTCGATCCGGCGGCTGGCCGTGCGCGAGGCGGGCCGGCTGCCGATGTTGAGGGTGACGATTTCGGAGATCGGGGTCGCCGACCAGAAGAAATCGGTGAAGCCCGGCGTTTCGTAAACCAGCGACCGGTAGGCCGCGAAGGACCCGGCCGCCAACGCGTCCATGGCCGCCTTCGATGCGTCGGACGGCTCGGGATCGGGCGCCTGCCGCGTCGCAGTCAGCACGGCGGCGGCGAGCCCCTCCAGGTTACGGCGCGCGGTCGGCTGGTCGCCGTAGCGGCGGGCGATCATCTCGCCCTGCTCGGTCATCCGCAGGCGCCCTTGAACCGTCCCCGGCGGCTGGGCCAGCACCGCCTCGGCGGCGGGGCCCCCGCCCCGGCCGACCGAACCGCCGCGGCCGTGGAAGATGCGCAGGCCCACGCCTATGCTGTCGCAGACCTCGGCAAGAGCCGTCGCCGCCCGGGCGACACCGCGCCGCGAGGCGACGTAGCCGCCGTCCTTGTTGGAGTCCGAGTAGCCGACCATGATTTCCTGCACGGGCGTTTCGCCCAGGATCGACCGGGCGAGCGGCAGCTCCAACCAGCGCCGCAGGACGGCCGGACCGTGGTCGAGATCCTCGATGGTCTCGAACAGGGGCGACACGCGGACGGCGGCTCCCGGCCGGGCGCCGCCCCAGGCGAGGCCGGACTGGGCGAGCAACACGATCGGCTCAAGGATGTCGGACAGAGTCGCCGTCTTGGAGACGACATAGGCCCCGATGACGCCGCGACCGTAGTGGCGGACCGCCTCGGCCGCCGCATCCAGTGTGGCCAGTTCCCGTGTCGTCTCCTCGCCATAGTCGGCGAAGGGTGACCGGATCGGCCGCTGATGGGTCATCTCGGCCAGCAGGAAGGCGACCTTGGCCTCCTCGTCGAGCGAAAGGTAGTCGACGTCCTGGCCCGATCGCTGGATCAGCTCGGCGACGACGCGTTCGTGGACGTCGGCGTTCTGACGCAGGTCGATGGCCATCAGGTGGAAGCCGCAGGCGCGGGCGACCTGCAGCAGGGTCGTGAGCCGCGTGCCGATCAGCCGCTCGCCGCCATGGTTGGCCAGCGAAGCGCGGATGGTCTCCAGATCGGCGACGAACTCGTCCGGACTGTCATAGGCGCCCTCGGTCGACGGCCCCAGCGCGAAGGACACCGGCTGGCCCGCCAGCTTCTGGGACGTCGCCGACAGGCGGTCGAAGATGAACTCCAGCGCCAGCCGATAGGGCTCGTCAGCGCGGTGCGGCGACTCGTCATCGGACGATCGGGCAAGCTCGCGCAGCGCCTCGGACGCGCCGGCGTAGACGTCGGAAATGGCGAGATCGGCCCACAGCTTGCGGACCTCCTCGGCATAGAGGTCGAGGATCACGCGAGACTGCGACTTCAGCGCCAGGCGCAGCGTTTCGCCGGTGACGCCCGGATGGCCGTCGCGGTCGCCGCCCAGCCAGCTGCCGAGCCGCAGGATCGGCGGCACGTCGCCGCCCCCCGCCACGCGCTCGCTCCAGGTCTCGTAGAGATCCACCATGGCCGGCAGCAACGAGGTGCGGACGATCGACAGGGCGTTGCGGATCTCGTCCCGCACCGTGATCTTCTCCGGTCGGTGCAGGCGGGTGCGCCAGAGCAGCGCCACCTCGCGGAACAGTCCCTCGCGGATGCGGGCGTCCAGATCGGGCGGCAGACTGTGACGACGCAGGGCCATCAGGCGCGAAATCTCGGCCTCGCGGTCGACCAGCGCGCGGCGGCGCACCTCGGTCGGGTGGGCGGTCAGCACCGGCACGACGTCCAGATCGGCCAGGGCGGCGGCGTCGAGCTCCAGCGCCGCGAGCACGCCGGCGATGGTGCCGGCCGCGCCGCGCCCCTCGGCCTCCGCTTCGCGCCGCCGGCCGGCGACGTCCTCGGCGATGTTGGCCAGCATCGAGTGACAGGTGAAGGCCCGCGCCAGCAGCATGGCCTCCTCGGCCGTCACGGCGCTGAACAGGAAGTCGAGGTGCGGGCTCGGGCCATGCTCGGACGCCGCCTTGCGCGCCGAGGCGACCAGGTCGCCCGCCTCGTCGCCGTCGAGATAGCGGATCGCTTCGTCCAGCAGCGCGTCCATCAGCTTGACGTTGGCGCGGACGTGGCGGCTCGTCTGGCCGGAGCCGGACAGCGGAATGCGAAGCGACAGCGGGTTGGCCATGTGGCCGGTTCTAGATCAAAGGCGGCGAGCGGTATAGCCGAATGACACCGGTGTCACGGCCTCTTCGCCAAGTTATCCCAGATCACCCGCGGCGGCGTCGAGCAGCAACCAGGCCCGCCCGCCGTCGCTGGCCAGCAGCGTCCCCACCAGCAAGCCGCCGCGATCGCGCTCGGCCGCCTCTTCGAGCATGCCGCCGAAACGGCTGAGGAAGCGGTCGGTCTGGCCACGCATGGCGGCGTCGGAGAACAGGCGGCGCACCAGGCGTCGGATCGCGGCCGGGGCCAGGCGACGGACGATCTCGCGGGCGCCGGCCCCGTCGCGAGTCTGGATGGCGACGGCGATCTCGTCGATGCGGGCGCGCGGCAGCAGGGCGGCCGGATCGATGCCCATGCCGGCGATCTCGGCGGCCATGCGGTCGGCCAGGGACTCGGAGTCGCTCTCGTCGCCATCGATGGAGGTCAGCAGCTCTCGCCAGCTCCAGGCCCCCTCGCCGCCCTCGGCGGTCGGCGGCATGGCGGCGGGCGAGCGGCCGCCGGCGGTCTCGAACACGCTGCGGAACTCCTCGTCCGTGGCGGTCGGGGTGAGCTTCAGGCGCGTTCGCGAGACGCCGTCCTCGGCCGACGGCGTCGGCGGGGCGGGCTGCTCCAGGGCGCGGGCGGCGCGCGAGGCAGCGGCCAGGCCTGACGCCGGCGCCGCTGAAGCGGTTGACGAAGCCGGCGGCGTTGCCGGCCGAGCCGGCCGCCACGCCCATGACCTTCACGGCCTCGCTGAGCATGTCGTAGTTGCGGCGCACGCGCTCCTGGAAGGCGGCGTCGATGGTCTGAGTCTCCTCGGCGGCGCGGCGGGCGGCCGAGAGCAGGTCGTCCATGCTCTGCTCGACCGAGGCGCGAACCGCCTCGACCCGGTCCTTGGCGGCCTCGGGCAGCTCGGCGGCGCGGCGATCGACCTCGTCGAGCATGCGCTCCAGGTCGGAGAGGGCGCCGCGCGCCACCTGCGCGCCCTGCTCGAGCCGCTGGGCGGTCGTCGCCCCCGCCTGCTCGACCATCTGGGCCGACTGCTCGATCAGGTCGCGAGCCTCCTTGAGACGCGCCTCGAAGATCGCGTCGGCCTTCTGGTGTGCGTTGAATGCGGCTTCGCTCAACTGGTCGACACGGGATTGGGCCGCCTCCGCGTGGGCCTCGGCCGCATGTCGAGCCTCGTGCGCCGCCTGCGCCAGGCGATCGATGGAGACCTGCAGGTCCGAGGCCAGCAGGGCGCGCTCACGGGCGGCGGCTTCACCGACCTGCCCGATCACCTCGGCCGACTCGGCGCCAAGCGCCTCGCGCTCGGCCTTGGCGCGTTCCGTCAGTTCGGTGAAGCGTTCGGCCGCCTCGCCGATCAGCGACCGCAGCGCTTCCGCGCCCTTCGCCGCGTGTTCGCCGACGCTGGCGGCGCTCTCGGTCGACTGGACCATGAACTCCGCCAGCTGAGCGGAGCGGGACTCGGCCATGGCGGCGAAGTCCTCCTGGTCGGCGCGCATGGCATGGGCGACGGTGACGAGGGCGGCGCGCTGCTGGGTCAGACCCTGTTCGACGGCGCGCATCTGGTCGCCGACGCCGAGGCCGGCGGTCTCGAGACGGGCGACCTGGCGGGCCAGATCCTCGCCGGCCACGCGGGCGGCGTCGCTGGCTTCGCCCGCGGCGGCGGCCAGATCGGCGGCGCGAGCGGCCAGGGCCGCTTCGGCTTCGCGCAGCTGGGTCTCGGCGAGGTCGGAGGCCTCGGCGACCATCCGGGCCTGCTGGGTGATGGAGTCGGCGACGGCGGTGGAGCGGGCGTCGAGCTGGCTGCTGAGCGCCCCGAGCTGCTCCCGTTCGGAGCCGAGGGTCAGGGACAGGTCAGCGGCGGTGCGAGCCGAGACGGCGGCGGCCTCGGTCAGACGCTCGGTTTCCTCGGCCAAGGCCTGTCGCAGGGCCAGCATGGTCTCGCGCGCCTCATGGGCCGCGCCGGTAGCGCTGTCGATCTGCAGCCGCACGGACTCGACCGCCGACCCTGTCTCCACCGCGGCCAGGGCGGCCGGCGCGAACATGCGCTGCGACAGATCCTGCATGCGCCGGACTTCGGCGGCCAGCTTCTGGCCCTGGCGCACGAAATAGGCGGCGACCAGCACTAACGCCGCGGGGCCGACCGCGAGGATGCCGAACAAGGCTATGGCCAAGGGGTCATTGTCGAGCGGCACGACGCGCACGCGCCAGCCCAGCGCGAAGGCCACCGGAGCCGCCGCCCAAAGGGCGCAGACAAACAGGGCGACGACCCAGACGGGCCAGCCGGACGGCTCCTTCACCGCGCGGGGGGTCGAGGCGATGACGGCGGGGGTCAGCGGCGGTTCGGCGTTCGGCGCCTTGGCGCGGGCCGGCGGCGGCGAGACCGACTCCGGCGCGGCCATCTCGACGGCGGGAGCCTGCACGATGTCCAGTTCGGCCTCGGGGGGCGCCTCAGGCGCACCGTCGGCCACGTGGGCTTCCAGTTGCGGAGTCGGCGCGTCTTCCCTGCGCGAGAAGTCGAACGGGGCGCTGGAGTTCCTGGACGTCATACGCGGAGTTTATCCTGCCCGGGACCGTCGCCGAATTTCCGTCGCGCGAGCCCAGCCCCGTCACCTCGCGCGCGAGGTGAAACCTACCGGCGAAACTCGCGCGAGCAAAGGGGGTTGAAAGGTTTCGTTAACGTCCGGGAAGGGACGAAGCCCCGCGCCGCCGTCAGATAGCGGCCAGAGCCCCCTTTTGGGCCTTGGCGATGCGTTCAGGACAGTCGCCGGATACGGGCCGCGAGGCGGGCTCCGCGCGGGGCTCGACCACCCGTTCCACCTGAGGCCGCGCATGGCGATCGAGATCGACCTCGACGCCGAACTGCGCGAGCACGGCGGCCGCGACCCAGAGAACGATGGCCGTCAGGAATTCCGCGAGCATCTGCACCGGGCCCTCCCCCGATTCTGGCGCTCGCCGCTTATGCGCTCGGAGAACGGCGTTCGCAACGACGCCTCCGTGAAACTTTCGTCATGGTCGCCCCGGCGCGCGGCGCGTCAGGCCGCGCGCCGGGCGGTGCGCGCCAGCCGCCAGGCGAAGGCCAATCCTCCCAGGGCAAGGGCCGCCATGGCCAGGTAGCCGCGAGCGCCGACCGCGTCGTAAAGCGGTCCGCTCGCCAGGGTCGCCAGTCCGATGACCAACCCGCCGGAAAAGGCCGAGCTGATCGTCTGGGCGGCGGACGCGCTGCGCGCCGGGGCCGTGCGTTCAATGAGCTGCAGGCTGCCCATGAACACGGCCGCGAAACTGAGCGCGTGCAGTCCCTGAAGGGGGAAGAGCAGCCACAGCGGCGGCGAGAAGGCGAAGGCGGTCCAGCGCGCCACGGCCGCGACGCCGCCGATGATCACCAGCAGTTCCGGTCCGACCCGCCGTCGCCACGGCTCCAGGAACCACATGAAGGCGACCTCGACCGCCACGCCGGCGGCCCACAGGAGGCCGATGGTCGCCTTGGGCAGCCCCTGGGTCGTCCAGAGGATGGCCGAGAAGGCGTAGTAGAAGGCGTGCGTCGCCTGGATCAGGCCCGTGGCCACGACCGCCAGCACGAAAGGCCGATTTCGGAGGAGATCGGAAATACCGCGCAGGCGGTCGCCGCGCCCAGGCCGCTCGCCGCCCTCATGGACGGGATCGGGCGGCAGCAGCAGGCGCGCCGCCGCCCCGACCCCCAACGCCGCCGTGGCGGTCCAGATCACGATCAGGTCGGGGTCGGCCGTGATCAGCAGGGCGCCGACGCCGACATTGGCCGCCACGAAGGCGACCGAGCCCAACCCCCGGGCATGGCCGTAGTTGAACCCTTCCGCCCTCGATCGCCGCATCGACAGCACATCGGCCAGGGGAACCACCGTCGACAGAAACGACGAGGCCAGCAGCCAGAAGATCAGCCACGGCGCGAAACCCTGGGTCAGGCCGATCAGGCCGTAGCAAACGCCCGAAGCCAACCCGAGGAGAATGATCGGCGTCCGTCGCAACGCAAAGCCGTCGGCCCAGACCGCCAGCAGAGTGGTGACGAAAATCCGCGCCAGCATAGGCGCCGACAGGATCAGGCCGATCTGAGCGCCGTTCAGGCCCTGCGCCTTGAACCAGATGGGCATGTACGGAAGGCTCACGCCCGTGCCGATGAAGACCGCGCAGTAGAAGAGGCCGAGCTGAATGGCGCGAGGAGGCATGGCCTCCGCTATCAGAGTCGGCCGCGCGAGCGAAACGCGCGCCGTCGCCGTAGCAAGTCGCGCCATCGACACCCCCCTTTTTCGGCAGGACCATCCGGCAAGGCCAGACGACCATGGGGGCCGGACTGGAGGTCTCGTCATGCGTCTCGCCCTCACCTGCTTCGCGGCCTGCGCGGCGCTGCTGGCCACGCCCGCCGCCGCCGGCGACGCGAACGCCATCGATGGCGTCTACACAGGGGCCTACATCTGCGCCCAGGGCCCGACGTTTCTGGAACTGACGGTGGACAGCGACCACGATGGCGGCGTCAAGGCCGTCTTCCGCTTCGCCAGCGGCGAGTGGGATGGCGGCCAGAACCTGACCGTCCCTCCCGGGAAGTTCGCCATGAGGGGCCGCTTCCAGTACGGCGGCAAGATGGCCCTGTTCGGCGACTACTGGATCCAGCAGCCTCCAGACTACGGGATGGTCAATCTGGATGGCGTGATCGAGCAGCGCACCGACGGGAAGCTGGTCTACTACGGCCGCGTCACCGGCGCGCCGAGCTGCAGCGAGTTCCACGTCATCCGGCGCTAGATGCTCTCGGTCAGCTGGCCGGCATCGGCGGCAGGTCCAGCCGGCGGGCGTCGGCCATCTTCACGTAAAGGGCGCGGATTTCGGTGTCGAGCGCCCCGTCCCTCGCCGCTTCGACCGCGATGTGCAGATCGATCAGCGCGCGGCGCAGGGCGGCGTTGGCGCGGTCCATGGCGGCGAGGGAAAAGTCCCTGTCCACACTGGCCGCCGCCTCCGCGAACCGCTCGCCGTAGCGGCCAGCGGCGGCTTTCAGCAGGTCGCGGATCGCGGCGTTCTCCCATACCCGCGCCTCGATGCCGCGCTCGGCCTCCTGGGCGCAGAGCAGAGAGATCATGCCGGTGACGCCGACCTTGGCCTGCATGTAGTCGCCGGCAGATTCGGCCGGCGGCGGGTCCATCATCGCCAGGAAGTTGCCCATCAGCAGTTCAGGAACGGTAGGGGTCATGACAGCGCCTCCAGGGCGGCGAGTCGCTCGGCGAGAATGACGTCCTGACGGCGGGCCGTGTACCAGCCCGAGAGGCCCAGCACCGGGTCCTTGAAGCCGCCCTTGCGGTACTCGTTGGCGGAGGAGATCCAGATCGCCTGGCCCTTCACCGAGGCGAACAGCTCCCACCAGGCAAAGGCGACTGGGTCGACCTTCAGTCCGCTGGCCTTTTCCCAGATCGCGATGGCCCGCGCCTTGGACACCATGCCGGAGACCCGATCGGTCTCGCCATAGCACCACAGCGGCTCCATGGCCCAGCCGAGGTCCTCGAGCGGATCGCCGATGTGGGCCATTTCCCAGTCGAGCAGGGCGACGATCTTGCCGGCGCCGTCGTGCATGAAGTTGCCGGTCCGGTAGTCGCCGTGAACCACCGACAGCTTTTGGGCGGGCGGCGGCGGATTGGCGCGCAGGCGGCGGATACAGGCGCGGACGATGGGCTGCGGATGCTCCTCGTCAGCGTCGATCACGCCTTCCCAATAGTCGAGTTCCTTCTTCCAGCAGGCGTCCGCCGACGGCGTTTCACAGACCTTGGCCAGCGGCAGGTCGGCGACGTCGGCGCGGGCGATCACGCCGAGATGGCTGTAGAACTGCTCGCCGATCGTCTCGGCGTGTTCGCCGTAGGGCGGCACGGAAAACGGGCTCTGCGCCTTGCCGCCGTCGATGCGACCCATGATGAAGAAGGGGCGCTCCAGTTCGGCGCCGTCCTCCTCCAGAGCCACGGCCTCGGGGGCCGGCAGGCCGCTGCCGTGGAACGAGCGGATGGCCTCGAACTCGATCTTGCGCTCGGTGTCGATGAGGCTGCCCGGCGGATCGCGCCGCAGGATCAGCCGCCGGGTCTCTCCGCCGCTCACGACGTCGAGGCGGTATGTTTCGCGGCTGGCCCCGCCGGGAATGCGGGAGAGCATCGTGACAACCGCGGGCGAACCCCACACGCGGGTGAGATAGGCCTCGATCTGCGCCTGAAGACTCACTTGGCGAAGTCCAGCATCTGTTCGAAGCCCGACGGGTGATGCGGGCCGATGACCAGCTGCTCCAGCACGCCCCGGCCCTTGCGCACCTTCCCCTCGGCGTCCGTGTAGGTGACCTCGGACAGCGCCTGGACGTGGAGATTGAAGGGCAGCTGCGGATTGGCCTCGCTGAGCTTGATGTCCTCGCGTTCGGTGGTCAGCTCGCCGTGCAGATGGCCATGGCCCCACTTGGGATGGGTGTAGCCAAGGCCCATCATCTGGAACTCGTAGAGCGGCGTGAACTCGACCTTGCCGGCCGGCTTGCCGAGGTCGTCGGTCAGGTGGACGACGCCGGACTGGGCGTGGCGGGTGCCCTGCTTCCAGCTGATCTCGTCCTCGCCGTTGAGGTGGTGGAAGTCGGCCTCGCCGTCGCCGTCCTTGCACCAGACCGCTCGGGTGTTCCACGCGCGGCCGACGGCGTCCTCGTTGGTGTGGAAGAAGAAGCTGCCGTCCTCGAAACTGGTCGGCGACCACAGCCAGTAGAACTGCGGCAGGGTCGGCGGCACCGTCTGTTGGCTGTCCTGCGCACCGACCGGGCGCACGCCCCAGCTGCGGTCGCGGGTGCCGACGAAGCCGTCGATCGACTTGCGCACGCCGTCCAGTTCGATCCAGCCGGTGTAGCGGCCGTTCTGGGTCAGGCGGGTGTAGTCCATGAAGGTGCGGGTGCCGTTGCGGCGGACGAAGCGCGGCTCCTCGATCGGGAAGGCGCGGCCCTCGAAGATCACCTCGCCCTTGAGTTTGTGCTCGGCGGAATCGACGGTGACCTTCAGCTTCTGCAGCGGCTCGAGGATCTCGATCTTCACCGGCCCGCAGGTCAGGTCCATGCGATCGCCCAGCCAGCGGCTGGCGTGCAGCGCCGTCTCGACGCCGTTTCGAACGACGACAAAGGCCGCGTCGGCGACGTTCAGATGCGGATAGACCCCGAAGGCGATGGCGAAGAAATCCTCGCCCTCGGTCGGATGGTAGCCGTTGAAGAAGTACCGGTCGTAGAAGTTCCGGTCCGTCCCGGAATAGGCGATCGGCTCGGCCGTCTGGTGGATGGGGAAATCATCGCCTTTGGTGAGCGCCATACGCCTGTCCTCCTGAAGCGCCGGCGACAGCCGCCGGGCGCTCGTTTCCTCGGGGCCGCACGCTTCTCAGACGAACGTTTCAGGCCTACGACGCCTAAAGTGAACGATGACAACCTGACTGCCAACGGTGACGGAGGGGAAACGTGATCTGGACCCGGCGAACCTGGATGACGCTGGCCGCGCTGAGCGGATTCACGGCCGTCGCGGTCGGGGCGTTCGCCGCCCACGGCATCGCCGATCCGCAGGCGAAGGAGTGGCTGAAGACCGGCGCGCAGTACCAGTTCATGCACACCATGGCGACGGCCGCCTGCGCTACCTTCATGAACATCGGCGCGCGTGGGGCCCGGAATGCGCCGGCCTTCTTCCTGTCGGGGATCGTGCTGTTCTCGGGCTCGCTCTACGCCATGGCGCTGGGCGCGCCGCGCTGGTTGGGGGCGATCACGCCGATCGGGGGCGTGTTGTTCCTGATCGGGTGGGGACTTCTGGCGTGGTCGGCGCGGCGGGTTGATCAGCCGGCGGACTGAGACCGCCGCTTCGGCAGCGCCAACCCGTGCAGCGCCGCCGTCGAGCCCAGGAGACAGGCGACCATCACGCCCGCCATGGGCACGGCGGTGCCGTCGTGCAGCACGCCGCCCAGCCAGGAGGCGAAGGCCCCCGCCCCGAACGACAGGCCGCCCATCAGGGCCGAGGTCGAGCCCGCGCGGGTGGGGTCAACGCTGAGCGCCCCGGCCATGGTGTTGCCGGCCATCAGGCCGTAGCTGGCCAGGCAGCAGAACAGCAACGGCAGGACGGTGACGGCGCCGCCGAGGCCGGTTGCGGCCGCGAGCAGCAGAAGCATGCCGAAACCGAGCGCCGCCAAGCTCGCCCGGGCCAGCACCTGGTCCGGCGTCAGGCGGCGGAGCAGAACGCGATTGACCTGCCCGGCCCCGATCACGCCGAACGCGTTGGCCCCGAACACCAGGGTGTAGGCGAAGGGCGTGAAGCCGTAGGTCTCGATGATCAGGCCCGACGAGGAGGAGATATAGGTGAACAACAGCGCGCCGTTCAGCGCGCCGCCGAGCCCGTAGCCGACCAGACGGGGGCTGGAGATGAGCGCTCGGTAGGCCCGCAGCGCGTTCTCGCTGCGCGCCAGGGCGGCGGTGGCTTCGGAGCGGGACTCCCGCAACCGCAGAAAGACCGCCACCCCGCAGATCAGGCCGAACAGCGCCAGGACCCAGAAGATCGCGCGCCAACCGGCCGCCTGCAGGATGGCGGCTCCGGAGACCGGCGCAAGGATCGGCGCCAGACCCATGATCAGGGTCAGCAGGGACAGCATCCGCGCCGTCTCGGTGTGGTCGAACTGGTCGCGAACCACGGCTCGCGCCACGACCGCCCCGGCGCAACCGCCCAGCGCCTGGACGAAGCGGGCGACGATCATCCACTCCGGTCCCTGGGCCAGGGCGCAGGCGATTGAGGCGCCGACATAAACGGAAATGCCGACCAGGATGGGGATGCGCCGCCCAAAGCGGTCCGAGGCGGGACCGTAGAGGAACTGGCCGATGGCCATGCCGAACAGGAACACCGCCAGCGTCGCCTGCTGCTGTCCGGCGTCGGCGCGCAGCTCGGCGCCCATGGCCGGGAAGGCCGGCAGATACATGTCGATCGACATCGGCGCGAAAGCGGTGAGCGACCCGAGCAGGAAGACCAGGCCCCACGGGGTGGCGGAGGGACGGCGCGGAGTGTCGGCGGATTGGCTCAAGATGGGCCGTGTCTAGGACCATCGGCAGCGCGAGGGAAGTCTTGCTTTCCCTGACGACCACCGGTCACCGTAAGCTCAAACCAGCAGGGGAGCCCCATGTCCGCCATCGACACCATGATGCCGCCCGTCCAGTACGCCGACGTCAACGGCATTCGCATGGCCTACTACGAGGCCGGACCCGAGGGTCAGGGCGTGCCGCTGGTCTTCTGCCACGGCTGGCCGGAGCTGGCCTTTTCCTGGCGTCACCAGATCAAGGCGCTGTCGGACGCCGGCCGCTGGGTGATTGCGCCCGACCAGCGCGGCTACGGCCTGACGGACGCCCCGGCCGAGGTCGAGAGCTACGCGCTGGAGAACCTCTGCGCCGACCTGGTCGCGCTGCTGGACCACAAGGGCATCGAGAAGGCGATCTTCGTGGGCCACGACTGGGGCGGTTTTGTCGTCTGGTACATGGGCATCCGCCACCCGGACCGGGTCGCCGGCGTCATCGGCCTGAACACCCCCTTCAACGAGCGCGCCCCGGTCGACCCGATCGCCATCATGCGCGCCCGCCTGGGCGAGCGGATGTACATCGTCCACTTCCAGACACCGGGCGAGGCCGACGCCGTGCTGAACGGAAACGTCCGCAAGGCCATGAACTTCTTCATGAAACGGCCGATGGACATGCCGGCCGCGCCGAGCGCCGGCTTCGCGACCGAGCGCAAACCCGGCGACCCCAGCGCCTTCGCGATCGTCGACATGCTTGAGGCCTATGACCCCGCCAACGATCCCCGCGAGTCGCTGATGAGCGACGAGGAATTCGAGGCGCTCGTCGAAACCTACGAGCGCACCGGCTTCACCGGCGGCATCAACTGGTATCGCAACTTCACGCGCAACTGGCAGGCCTCGGAGGGCCTGGAGCATCGCGTGCGCCAGCCCAGTCTGATGATCATGGCCGAGAAGGACGCCGTCCTGCCGCCCTCCGCCGCAGACGGCATGGAGAAGCTGATCCCGGATCTGGAAAAGCAGCTGGTCCAGGACTCCGGCCACTGGACTCAGCAGGAGCAGCCCGAGGCGGTGAACCGCATCATGCTGGACTGGCTGAGCCGGCGCTTCCCGCTCTGACGGGGACAGATACCGTCTTCGGTGCGTGTCCCCAGCAGCTTGCAGCGGATGGGGCCACGCACCGAAGTGCATGTCCCCCCTAACGCTTTGTCATTGGCCGCCGTCACACGCCGGCGCTAGAACGGACGCATGGACCGTTCAGCCTATTCTCCCGCCGTGGGCCAGACCTCCGGGCGACGCAGCCTGTATCCCGAGATGGAGACTAACAGCATCGGCTGGCTGCAGACGGGCGGGCCGCACGAGATCTACTACGAGGAGTGCGGCAACCCGAAAGGCAAGGCCGCGGTCGTACTGCACGGCGGCCCCGGCGGCGCGGTGAACCCGACCATGCGACGGTTCTTCGATCCCGCCAAATGGCGCGTGGCTCTGTTCGATCAACGCGGCTGCGGCAAGAGCCGCCCGAACGCCAGCCTTGAAGACAACACCACCTGGTCGCTGATCGAGGACATTGAACGCCTGCGCAAGCATCTGGGCGTCGAGAAGTGGACGGTGTTCGGCGGCAGCTGGGGTTCGACCCTGGCCCTCGCCTACGCCATCACCCACCCCGAACGGGTCGAAGCGCTGGTGCTGCGTGGCATCTTCCTGCTGACCCAGCGCGAGTTGAAGTGGTTCTACCAGGACGGCGCCAGCTACCTGTTCCCGGATGCCTGGGAGAAGTTCAAGGCCCCGATTCCCGCAGGCGAGCGAGCCGACATGATCGCCGCCTATCACCGCCGGCTGACCCACACCGACCGCAAGGTTCAGGCCGAGGCGGCATCGGCGTGGAGCCAATGGGAAGGCGACACCATCTCGATCCGCGGGCCCGAGGCCCGACCGCCGAAGTTCAACGAGGTCGACTTCGCGATCGCCTTCGCCCGGATCGAGTGCCACTTCTTCGCTAATCGCGGCTTTTTCGACGAAGACGGCTGGCTGCTGAAGAACGTCGGCAAGATCCGCAAGATTCCGGGCTGGATCGTCCAGGGCCGCTTCGACGTCGTGACGCCGCTCGAAAGCGCCTGGGCCCTGCACAAGGCCTGGCCCGAGGCCGACTTCAATGTCGTCTGGGACGCCGGCCACGCGTCGACGGAGCCCGGCATCATTGACGGCCTGATCCGCGCGACGGACGCGGCCGCTCGTCTGTAGGGCTCGCGCGGCGGTGGTGGAGCAGGCCGTCCGCTCAGGGGTTGGTCAATGCGGCCGGTCCGCGCCGTGCCGCCGACCTGCCACGACCGCCTCATAGGCCGCATGCGCGGACCGCCGCGCGGCGGCGAGGCGGGTCTTCAGGCCCTTGAGGTCACGCGCCCCGCCCGCCCGGGCCAGCAGCGCCTGCAGAGCCTTGGGTTCCTGCGCGGGGTCGGCGCGGTCGTCCAGCGCCAGCTTGAGCAGCTGTGACAGGTCCTGCTGCAGTCGCCAGGCCGCCGCGAGCGTCTCCAGGTCCGCCGTCTCGGCCAACCCCCCGGCCGCGAGCGCGGCCAAGGCGTCGCCGGTGTTCTGCGCCAGCGGCCCGCCGGCGCCGGCGTGGATGATCTGCAGGAACTGAGCGGCGAACTCGATGTCGACCAGCCCGCCTTCGCTGAGCTTGAGGTCCCAGTCGCCCGACGGCGGCCGCTCACGGGCCATCAGCTCGCGCATGTCTCGCACATCGGCGGCCGTGCGATCCGCGTCGCGCGGGCGCCGCAGCGCCTTGTCGATCGCGGCCTCCGCCTCGACCGCGAAGAGCTCGGAGGTCGCCCAAACCACGCGCGCGCGCGTCAGCGCCAGCATCTCCCAGGTCTCCGCCTCACGGTCGTAATAGTCCTCGAAGGCCCGCATGCTGACGGCCACCGGCCCCTTGCTGCCCGTAGGGCGCAGCTGCATGTCGACCTCGTAGAGACCGCCCTCCCCTGTCGGCGCCGACAGGGCCGCGATCAGCCGTTGGGTAAAGCGGGCGTAGAACATGTCCGCGCTCCACCCCTTGATGGTCGACGTCCCGGCTGGGTCATGCGCCCGATACAGGGTCATCAGGTCGAGATCGGAACGCGCCGTCATCTCGCGGCCGCCGCACTTGCCAAGCGCCACCACGGCCACGTCGCCCTCGAAGGTCCCGCCCTGGCGCGCCGTCTCGCTCAGGGCCGCGTCGGCCAGCCCCCGGATGCAGAGATCCGCCAGGTCGGCGAAAGCCGCGCCGGCGGCCTGGGCGCTGGCCGTGCCGCTCATCACCTGCACGCCGATGCGGAAGGCTTGCTCACGATGCACCCGGCGCGCGGCGTCCATCGCCTCCTCGAACCCGTCGGCCTGGTCGAAGGCGTGCCGCAGGGCCGCCGCGCCCTGTCGCGTGTCGAAGGGATCGAAGAAGGCCGGATCGAGCAGCGCGTCGAGCGCCGCCGGTCGCCGGGCGAGGGTCTGGGCCAGCTGGGGCGCGAAGGCCATCACCTGGACCACCAGTTCAAGGAGCTTGGGCTGGGCGAGGAACAGCGACTGAACCTGCACGCCGGAGGACAGGCCGCCGAAGAAGTCGGCGAACCGGTTGAAGGCGGCCTCGGGCGCGCCGGTGGCCTGGGCCGCGTCGAGCAGGCGCGGCGCGAGTCGCGTGAACAGCTCCCGGCCCCGCTCGGTGCGCGTGGCGCCGATGCGGCCGTGGTGCCAGCCGCGAATGGTCTGGCTGACCTGCGGCGGGTTGTTGAAACCCATCCGCTTGAGGGTGTTCAAGGTCTCGGGATCATCCTCGACGCCGGTGAAAACCAGGCTGCCGAAGCGCGACGACAGCGCCTCCTCGCCCCGGAAGAGCTCGCCGTAGCGGGCGTTGACGGCCTTGAGCATCTTGCCGACGGCGGCGTCGAAGGTCCGCAGGTTGTCATGGCCCCACAGCGCCGCAACCCGCTTCCGGTCTCCGTCCGATTCCGGGAGCTTGTGAGTCTGGTCGTCGCCGAGCATCTGCGCCCGGTGCTCCAACGCGCGCAGGTCGACGTAGGCGCGCGACAGCTCGTCGGCCGTCTCCGGCGAGACATGCCCGGCCGCGCGGAGGGCCGCGAGCGCGTCCAGGGTCCGGTTCGAGCGCAGCTCGGGATGTCGCCCGCCGAGGATCAGCTGCTGAGTCTGGACGAAGAACTCGATCTCGCGGATGCCGCCACGGCCGAGCTTGAGGTCGGCGCCCTTGGCCGTCATGCGCTCGTCGACCTTGAAGGCGTGGATCTGGCGCTTGATCGAATGGATGTCGGAGATGGCGCCCCAGTCGAGGTTGCGTCGCCAGATGAAGGGCTGCAGTTCGGCCAGGAACGCTTCTCCCGCCGGGATGTCCCCTGCCGCCGCGCGCGCCTTGATGAAGGCCGCCCGCTCCCAGTTCTGGCCGACGCTTTCGTAGTAGGTGAAGGCCGCGGCCGCCGGAATGGCCGGCGGCGTCGAGGACGGATCGGGTCGCAGCCGCAGGTCGACGCGGAAGACATAGCCGTCGGCTGTCCGATCCTGCATGGCGCGGGCGACGCCGTGGGCGATCCGCACCGCCTCATCGCCCGGCTCGACGCCCGCGGCCAGCGGCAGACGCTCGGGCTCGTAGAAGAAGGTGATATCGATATCGCTGGAGTAGTTGAGTTCGAACGCGCCGTGCTTGCCCATGGCGATGATCATCAGCCCAGGGATTGGGCCGGCCGGACCGTCGGGCGCGGTCACCAGTCGGCCGCGCTCGACCTCGTCCCGCGCGACGATGGCCACCGCCGAGTGCAGCGCCGCGTCGGCGAACCGGGCCAGGGCTCCGGTCACACGGTCGAGGTCCCAGATCCCGCCAAGGTCAGCGAGGGCGGTCAGCAGATGGAGGTCTGCCTTCAGATCCCGTAGCCGCCTGCGCGCCTCGTCGCTGTCAGGTTCAGCGCCCGCCGCCTCGGCCTCGGCGAGGATGCCGGTCAGCCGCTCGTCCGGGTCGCTCTCCAGGGTTTGCAGCAAGGCCTTGGGGCGTCGCCTAGCCAGGCCGGACAGATAGGGCGATGCGCCGAAGACGGGCGCCAGCGCGGGCCAGGCCACGGCAAGGACCGGCGCGTCACCGAGCTTCTCGGTCAGCATGTCTCGGGTCCGCTCGGCCGCCTTCGAGTCGATGACGGGGCCACAGGGGGCGAGGCGGTCGGCGAGGCGAGTCATGATCGGCACTGTGAAGCGCACCGATCCCGGGCCGCAAGGCCGGTCAGGCGCGACCTATGGGAATGCGGGCGTACAGATCGGCGAGCGTCTTCACGGCGGCCTCCGCCTCGGCGCGGTCGACCTCCTCCCGGTCGTCGCCATAGCCCCACATCTCGGATGATCCGACATACTGAACGACCATGCCGTCAGCCCGCGAAAGCATCGCCACGTCGCGATAGAACAGGCCGTAGTCCACCTCGGGCTGCGGAATGAGCCAGGCGATCTGGCCCCTTACCGGGATGATCGAGTCGTCCTTCCACAGCGCCCGGGCGCCATAGCCTGTACAGTTGACGATCACCTTCTGGCGAAGCCCGGCAAACTCGGCGGGCGTATTGAAGGTCATCGCCTCGATCCTGCCGCCGCCGAGCTGGAATTCCGTGGCCAGCAGGCGGGCGTAGGCGGCGATGTTGAACTGCATGGAGGCGCCGCGGAGAACCTTCGCCACCGGAAACGGGTGGCTGCCCGCCGGCTGCTCCGTGCTCCGGGGCTGCAGATCGCGGACTCGGGCGCCCAGATGCAGGAAGTTCACGCGCTCCGCCGGACGAGGCGCGCCGGTCCAGGTTCCCGGCGCGTCGAACAGGGTGTAGCGGTCGGTCCATTCCACCGGATCGCCGGGCAATCCCAGATAGGTCTGGAAGATCCGGTGCGACGTCCGGGTCATGCGCTCCCATTGATCGGCGAAGGACGGGGATACGGCGTCGGCAGCCGCGATCCGGGAATCGGGTGACCAGGTTCCGGTGGCCCTGGACGACCGCGCCTCGAACATGCGCTCTCTGGCGTAGATGGTCACCGTCGCGCCGGCCCGCTGAAGCAGGGTCGCAGTCGTCAAGCCCAGCGCGCCGCAGCCGATGACCGCGATGTCCCTCGCGCCGTCCTCCAAGGCGTAGCGAGCCGCGATCTCACCCGAACCCCAGGAGAGCGACCAGCCGCTTCCGCCATGGCCATAGTTGTGCACCACCCGCTTGTCGCCGACGGTTTCGACTTCAAGCCGTGGGCCGGCCTTTCGGAACGGTCGCAGGCAGACGGAGATGTGGGACAGGCGATCGATGTCCGCCCGGACGGCCGCCAACGGCGGCGGCGCGCGCAAACCGGGCGTCACGATCGGGACCGGCCCCGGGACGGCGCGTCCGGTGGCGCAGCCGGCCAGTCCCAGTCCGCCGACCGACGCGGCTCCGGCCAGGAAGGCCCGGCGCGGAAGGACGGCAGTCATGCGCCGTCCACCCGGGGCAAGACCAGAGCCACCCGCAGTCCCGGTCCCGAGCCGTTGTACTCGCCGGGGCCTTCGTCGAGCTCAAGTCGGCCGCCGTGCGCCTCGGCGACGGCCGCGACCAGCGACAGGCCGAGGCCCGATCCAGGTTCGCTGCGGCTGTTCTCCAGGCGCACGAAGCGCTGAACCACGCGCGCCCGGTGCTCCTCGGGGACGCCGGGGCCGGTGTCGGTGATCGAGAACTCGATTTCTCCCGAGGACCGTCGGCGGACCCGCAGCATCACCGCGCCGCCCGCCGGAGTGTACTTGATGGCGTTGTCGATGATGTTGGCGAGGGCCTGGGCGAGGATCGGGCGCGCGGCCTTGACCTGTAGCCCGGGGACTAGCTCGGCCTTGAAGTCCAATCCCTTGTCCTCGCACAACGGCTCGTACAGTTCGGCCATGTCGGCGGCCAGTTGACCGGGATCGAACAGACTCTGGTCGGGCGCCTCGCCGGCCGCTTGCAGCCGGGCGATGGCCAGGACGGCGTTGAAAGTGTTCAGCACGCCGTCGGCGTCGTCGAGGGCCTGGACCAGGGCCTGCTTGGGATCGCCCTTGCCGGCTTCGACCTCGATCAGGGCCGCCTCCATCCGGGCGCGCAGGCGGGTCAGCGGCGAACGCAGGTCGTGGGCGATCGCGTCGCCGGCGTGGCGCAGGCCGCCCATGGAGCGCTCCAGACGATCGAGCATCTCGTTCAGCCCCTCGGCCAGTTCGTCGTACTCGTCATGCACCCCGCGGACCCGGGCTCGGGCCTTGAGATCACCGCCCCGCACGGCCGCCACCGTGTCGGTCAGTCCGGCCATGTGCCGGCTTACATTGCGGCTGACGATCGCGCCGCCGGCCAGGCCCAGCAGGATGACGAGGGCGCCGGCTCCCCAAAGGGCGTTGACGATGCCGCTGACGAAGCCGCGTGACTCACCGATGTCGGCGCCGACGAACAGGGTCTCGCCGCCGGCCAGCCGCTCCTGCAGGCCGCGCGCCGGACGCTTCGTCTCCCCGCCGTCCATGTCGACGTCGGTGACGGAGAAGGTCGCCCAGTTCTCGCCGTCCTCGGTCGCCTCGATCGGCGACTCCGCGATGGTGCCGGTCATCCGCTTGCCGTCTTTGTCGAGGAGCAGATAGAGGAAGGGACGCTCGCCGCCCGCGCGCTCGATCAGCGCCTGATTGAGCGCCACCGCCCCGCCCCGGCGGTAGACCGCCTCGAGCGAGTTCATCTCGCGCGTGATCTCGGCGTCGGCGCGGCGGGTCACCTCGCCGGCGGTCGCGAACCAGGCGTAGAAGAGGAAGGCCGCCGCCGCCATGGCGAACACCGCCAGGAACAGCAACGTCATCCGGAAGGTAGTCGTGCGGAAGATGCGCGGGAGGCGCATGGGCGCCCGCCCCTAGGGGTCCAGCCGATAGCCGGCGCCGCGCACGGTCTGCAGCATCTGGCGGTCGAAGCCCTTGTCGATCTTCGAGCGCAGACGCGAGATGTGGACGTCGATGACGTTGGTCTGGGGGTCGAAGTGATATTCCCAGACCTTCTCCAGCAGCATGGTGCGCGTCACCGACTGCCCGGCATGGCGCATCATGAACTCCAACAGCTGGAACTCGCGCGGCTGCAGGTCGATCTCGGTCTCGCCGCGATGCACGGTGCGGGCGATGAGGTTCATCTCGAGGTCGCCGACCTTGAGGGTGGTGGCGACCGCGCCGGTCTCGCGGCGGCGGCTCAGGGCCTCGACGCGCGCGATCAGCTCGGGGAAGGCGTAGGGCTTCACCAGATAGTCGTCGGCGCCGGCCTTGAGCCCGTCGACCCGGTCGCCGACCTCGCCGAGCGCAGACAGGAACAGCACCGGCGTCGCGTCGCCCTCGCGACGAATCGTCTCGACGACCTGGACGCCGTTCATCTTCGGCATCATGCGATCGACGATCAGCACGTCGAAGCCGCGCTTCTGGGCCGCGGCGAGCCCCGCCTCGCCGTCAGCGGCGTGGGTGCAATCGTAGCCGGCTTCAGTCAGGCCGCGGACCATGGCCTCGGCCGCCTCGACGTCGTCCTCGATGATCAAGATGCGCATGGGCTCGGTTGCGATGAGTTGTGGGCAAAGTCCCGGGCGCTGACGCCCGCGTCCATCGCTATCCGAGCCCCATTCTGGGTGCAACGAACAAAATGGTAATCCAGAACGACAGCGCGCCGACCCGGGGAAGCGGATCGGCGCGCCTGAATCCCAGTCGAAATTGACGCCGTCTACTGGACCTTGACCGGCAGCGAAACCGACTGGCCGCGCGCGGTGACCGACAGCAGCACCGTCGGGCGACCCGCCTTCTTCGCCGCGTCCACCGCCGCGACCACGTCGGCCACCGTCCGCACCGGCTTGAGGTTCACCGAGTTGATGACCACCCCGCTCGTCAGACCGCGCTCGGCGGCGTCGGAGTCGCCGCGCACGCTGTCGATCAGCACGCCCTGGACGGTCGGACCGATGTTGTACCGGCCGCGGCCGGCCGCATCGAGTGCGGTCAGCCCCATGCCCAGCACCTGCACGCGCTGAACAGCCGGCTTGTCGGGGGACTTCCCGGCATCGGGCGTGGCGTCATCGTCACTGTCGGTCCCGACGGCCAATTCCTGATTGCTCGGACGCACGCCCGAGCGCACGTCGATCATCATCTTGCGACCGTTCCGGTAGATTTCCAGGCGCAGAACCTCGCCGGCGCGACCGCGGGCCACCTCGCGCGTCAGCGCGGTGGAGGACTCCACGCGCACGCCGTTCACCGACAGCACGATGTCGTCGATCTGCAGGCCGGCCTTGGCCGCCGGCCCGCCCGGCGTCACCGACTTGATGACGGCGGCCTTCATGCCGTCCAGGCCGATCGCGTCAGCCATCTCCGCGGTGAAGTTCTGAATCTGGGCGCCGATATAGCCCCGCACGACCTTGCCGCCGCTGATCAACTGCTTGGTGATGCTGTCAGCCAGGTCGGCGGGAATGGCGAATCCGATGCCCACCGAGCCGCCGGTCGGCGAAAAGATCGCGCTGTTGACCCCGATCACTCGGCCATAGATGTCAAAGGTCGGCCCGCCGGAGTTGCCGCGGTTAATCGGTGCGTCGATCTGCACATAGTCGACGAACGAGGCCTGCTCGTCGTTCAGATTGCGCCCGTAGGCCGAGACGATGCCGGCGGTGGCCGTGCCGCCCAGGCCGAACGGGTTGCCGACCGTGATGACCCAGTCGCCGACGCGCGGCTTGGCGGCGTTCTCGAAGGTCACGAAGGTGAAGCCCGAGCCGTCGACCTTGATCACGGCCAGATCGGTGTTCTCGTCCGTGCCGACGATCTTCGCCTTCAGCTCCCGACCATCCTTGAGGGTGACGGTGATCTCGTCGGCGCCCTCGACCACGTGGTTGTTGGTCACGATGTAGCCGTCGGCGGAAATGAAGAAGCCCGAGCCGGACGACTGCTGACGCGGCCGGCCGCCGCTGTCCTCGTCACCGCCCTGTTCGTCACCGCCCTGCTCGCCGCCGCTGTTGCGGTCGTCGTTCTTGTCCTGCGGACCGAGGTCGAAGGGGAAGCCGCGGAAGCGCAGCGAGCGGGCGTCGACCCGCGAGGCGACGTCGATCGACACGACGGCGGGCGAGACCTTCTCGAAGATGTCGGCGAAGGACATCGGCGCGCCGGGCGGCGGGGCGAACATGACCGGTCCGGCCGAGGCGGTCTTCACGACCCCCGGCGGCGTTCCCGCCTCCGCCGGCGACATCCGCAGCCCCACGCCGGCCAGCGCCGCCGCCGCCACGCCCATGCCGGCCACCGCGCCAACAAGAAAACCGGTCTTCTTCGCGACCATCTGCAATCCGTTCCTCAACCCGCTGTCGCGGACTCTACATTCCGCCTCTCGGCGCCAACCGGCGCGCGACGTCTCAAGCTATCTTTCCGTCACCCACCATGGCGTTTCTAGGGCGATGCCGGAACGAGATGGTGTCACGCTTCGCCGTCGTCCAGAAGCTTCGCCAACCGCTCTTCCTCCTCGGCGCTCAACGCCGCGGGATCTTCCCGTCGCCGCGCACGGACGAGCAGGAAGGCGAAGCCGCCGATCGCGGCGAGGAACGGGGCCAGCCAAAGCGCTGCGTTGCCGACGCTGAAGGCCGGGCGAAGGAGCACGTATTCGCCGTAGCGCTCGGTCAGGAAGGCTTTCACTTGCGCTTCGTCGCGCCCGGCGGCCACCTGCTCACGCACGACGCGGCGCAGGTCACGCGCGAGATCGGCGTCCGAGTCGTCAATGGACTCGTTCTGGCAGACGAGGCAGCGCACCTCGCGAAAGATCTCGCGGGCGGTCGCTTCCTGCGCCGGGTCCGGCAGCCGCTCTGACGGATCGGAGGCGGCGGCCATGCAGAGCACCGCCGACAGAATCAGCAACACCCGCTTCATGCGGCTTTTCTCCCCGCCGCCAGACGAAGCCGGCGGTCCGACAACGACACCAGCCCGCCGATCGCCATGAGCAGCGGACCCAGGAAGATCAGCTGGACCCACGGATTGAAATAGCCGCGCACCAGCCAGGCAGGTCCTCCGCTCGCGCCCACGCGCCGCTCGCCCAGCACGATGTAGATCTGATCGAGCCCCCGGTTGCAGAGCGCGACCTCGGAGGTCGTCTGGCGACCCGCTGGATAGAAGCGGCGTTCGGGTTCGGCCGTGCAGACGACACGGTCATTGCGCGTCACGGTCACGGTTCCGCGCTCGGCGAGGAAATTGGGGCCTTCCGCCGTCCTGACGCTGTCGAGCGACAGGCTGTAGGCGCCGATGTCGATTCGGCCGCCGATCGACAGGGCCTCGGCGGCTTCGACCTTCCAGGTCGTCTCGAAGACCGCGCCCAGGGTGAAGACCCCCAGGCCCAGGTGGGCCAGCGTCATGCCCCATGCGCCGCGCGGCAGCCCCGTGAGGCGGCGCAGGGTCTCGGCCATCGGCCCGCGGAAGGCGCGCGTGCGTTCTGCGACCTCGGCCAGGGCGCCAAAGATCAGCCAGAAGCCCAGCGCCAGTCCGGCGGCGGCCATGACGCTGCGCGGACTTGCCACGGCATAGGCCGCCACGCCGAAAACAACGGCCGTCGCGGCGGCCAGCTTGAGGCGCTCGGAGGCGGCGCGCGCGTCGCCGCGCTTCCAGGCGGTCAGCGGCCCGAACGGCAGCAGAAGCATCGCCACCGCCATCAGCGGCACGAACGTCAGGTTGAAGTACGGCGGTCCGACCGAGACGGAGTCGCCGTCGATGGCTTCGCGGATCAGCGGAAAGAGCGTGCCCAGCAACACCGTCGCCGTCGCCGCCGTCAGGATGATGTTGTTCAGCACGATCAGGCTCTCGCGACTGACCAGCCCGAACAGCCCCCCTCGCTGAAGCGACGGCGCGCGCCAGGCGAACAACAGGAAGGCCGCGCCGGAGGCCACGCCGAGGATCGACAGCAGCAGCACCCCGCGCGTGGGGTCGACCGCGAAGGCGTGAACGCTGGTCAACACGCCAGAGCGGACCAGGAAGGCGCCCATCATCGAGAAGGTGAAGGCGGCCAACGCCAGGAACAGGGTCCAGCCGGACAGAGCGCCGCGCTTCTCCGTCACCACGGCGGAGTGCAGCAGGGCCGCGCCGATCAGCCAGGGCATGAAGCTGGCGTTCTCGACCGGATCCCAGAACCACCAACCGCCCCAGCCGAGCTCGTAGTAGGCCCAGAAGGCGCCCAGCGTGATGCCGACGGTCAGCATGCTCCAGGCCGCCAGGGTCCAGGGTCTCACCCACCGCGCCCAGGCGGCGTCGACCCGCCCCCCGATCAGGCCGGCGACGGCGAAGGAGAAGACCACCGAGAAGCCGACATAGCCGGCGTAGAGAAAGGGCGGATGGAAGGCGAGCGCGGGGTCCTGCAGCAGCGGGTTCAGCGAACGGCCCTCGACCGGCGCATTGACCAGCCGGGCCAGCGGATTCGAGGCGAACACCGTATAGGCCAGGAACAGCACGCCCAGCGCGCCCTGTACGCCGACCACACGGCTGCGCAGCGTGAACGGCAGCCCCTTGCCCAGGGCGGCGACCGCCGCGCCGTAGCCGGTCAGCGCCAGGCACCACAGCAACATCGAGCCTTCGTGGCTGCCCCAGGCGCCCGCGACCCGGTAGAGAAGCGGCTTCGCGGTATGGGAATTGGCGGCGACGTTGGCGACGGAGAAGTCGGAGGTCACGAACGCGATGACCAGCGCCCCGAAAGCCAGGGCCACGCCGCCGAAGGCGCCCAGCGCCGCTCCGACCCCGGCGCCAGCCAGAGCCGGGCGGTGCGCGCCCATGAGGCCAAGCGCCGCCTGAGCCAGCGACAGCGCGAACGCCAGGACCAGGGCGAAGGCGCCCAGCTCAGCGGTCATAGGCGCCCTTCGTTCCGTCGCCGCGCCATTCGCCCTGCTTCTTCAGCTCTTCGGCGACTTCGCGCGGCATGTACTTCTCGTCGTGCTTGGCCAGCACCCGGCGGGCCACGAAAAGGCCGCTGGCGTCGAAAGCGCCCTCTGCCACCACGCCCTGCCCCTCGCGGAACAGGTCGGGCAGATCGCCCTTGAAGCGGACCTTCGAGGACGCCAGCTTGTCGGCGATCACGAACTCGACCCGGCCGTCGGGGAACTTCCGAACAGTGCCGACCTTGACCAGCCCGCCGAGTTGGACGGCGCGCCCGGGGGGCACTTTGGCCTCCTGCGCCTGGGCCGGCGTGTAGAACAGCGAAATCGAATCCCGCAGACCCCACAGCGTCAGGCCGACGGCCAACGCCAGCACCGGCGCGATGGCGAGTAGGATCGTCATCCGCTGTCGCGCCTTGCGCGACTTGGGCCAAAAGTTCATCGCGGAGCCTCCGCCGCCTGATCGAGAGCTTTCAGCACCTCGGGATTGTCCTTGTATCGCGCCCTGGCCGCGTCGAGGGCCGCGTCACGCTTGTCCGTTTCGCCCAACACCGACCAGGCGCGGACCAGTCTGACCCAGCCCGCAGGGTCATCTGGCTGCGACTGCAGCCGCGCGGCCAGGCCCTCGACCATGCCGCGAATGGCGGCGGCGTCGGGGATGTTCGCCTGCGCCTGGGGACCGCCGACCGACGGCAGTCCGCCCGACGACTCGACCGCGGCGATCTCATTGGCGAGGGCGTCGCGCGTGGCGATTTCGTCGGGTCGGCCAGCGGGCAGCGAGGCGAGCAAGGCGCGCCAACCAGCAACACCCTCGGCGACCTTGCCGTCCTGGATGGCGGCGCGGGCCAGGAAGTATCGGGCGCTGGTGTTGGCGGGATCGCGCTTCAGAGCCTCCTCAAACGCGCGACGCGCATCCACGTCGACCCGGCCCTCGGCCTGGACGACGAAGGTCTCCCCGAGCAGGGCCCAGAGCTCGGACCGGTCGGGAGCCAGGGCGACGGCGCGGCGCAGGGCCGTTCCGGCCGCCAGAGGGTCGCCGGCCGCCAGCTCGATGGTCGCCAGTTTGTGGAAGGCCTCCGGATCGTTCGGTCGCTCGACGGTCACCGCGCGCAGGATCGCGGCCAGGCGCGGGAGGTCCAGAGTCTCGATGTCGCTCGATCGCCACTCCGCCAGCCGGGCGGCGTAGGGGCGGTTCTTCAGGCCGGGAGAGCCGACGACGCCATAGATGACCAGGGCCAGCAGCGGCGCAGCGATGGCGAAGGCCAGGACCCGGCGCCGGCCGGAAGCGGCGGACACCGCCTCGACCGGCGCGTCGGCGGCGGCGAGCAGCCGGCGACCGGCTTCGGCGCGCGCCGCCCGCACTTCCGATTCCGGCAGCAGACCGCGCGCCGCGAGGTCATCGATTTCGGCCAGCTGCCGGCGGTGGACGGCAAGCGTCGGATCGCCCTGCGCCGCGCGCAGCCCGGCGGCCCGCGAAGCGTTCAACATCAGCCATCCGGCGGCCGCCGAAAGGGCCGCCGCAGCGATCCAGAATGCGAACATGGCGCGGTGTTAGCCGATCGCGCCGCGCTTAGCGAGGGGTGTGGCTCCTCAGGCTGCGGCGGCTCGTCGCCGCACCACGCCGCCAGCCTGGCGGTCTCGCACGAGAGACATCAATCGCGCGGCGACATCAAGGAATTCACGGGCGCGATCATGGTCGACATCATCGCCCAACCGCATCTGTTCAAGCAGGTCCTCGACATAGCGGTCGATGCGCTGGCCGACGATGTCGTGGACCTTGCTCCGCGTCCCGGCGAAGCCGCCGTCGCTGGCGCAACCGCGAACGCCCTCGGAGAACGTCAGCAGTCCGATCGCCAGATCCACGGCGGCGTCGTTCGGTGGGTCGTCGAGCCGGGGGACATTTGACACCAACCGGCCGGAGTAGCGCAGCTTCTTCATCGGCAAAGACAGGGCGACCGCCTCCTCGATCTCCTGCATCCGCTGTTCCACCACCGCGGCGAGGGCCTGCTTGAGCTTGGTGAGACGCTGCCCCCACGGACCATCCCGCACGAGTTGAACGCTCTGATCGAGCTCGGTGATGGTCTCCACGGCGTCAATGACCGCTGCGGCCGCGAGCTCGGCGGCATGAACACTGGCGCCAGGGCGCAATTCCCGCGCGTGCTGGACCTGCGCGTCGATCTTCTCAAGGGCGCGCACGCCGAACATCGCCAGCTCGCTGTCCGCGAGATATCGCTCGCCGGGGTGGTCCATGACGGCAGAAATCACGCGCAGGATCTGGCACGGGTGCTTCAGGTGCGCGGCCAGCATCTCGAACATCAGCGGTCCGCCGCCTTCGCCGGCCGCGCAGGCGTCCTTGTAGGCGATGCGGGCGGAAGCCCGACGGTCGTCGGACATCCGCTGGAGCCAGTCGCTGAGCTTCGAGAGCGGCCCGCGCACAACGGACGCCATGTCCAGCGCCGTGATCAGGACCTGGGTCGAGCCAGGCTGATCGGCCTCAAGCACGTCACGCACGGCGACGTACTCGGAGCGTTCGGCGGTCCGTAGTTCCGCGGCGGCGCGCGCGCACAGCTGGTCGAATATCTGCGGCGGGGGCTCGTCCGGGTCGATGTAGTAGCTGGCGTCGGCGGCCTGCTTCACCCAATCGGGCTTGTCGGCCTTCAGGGCCTTCCACAACAGGCTGCCGGCGGCGCGCGGGAAAGCCGTTTGGTCGTCGACGCAGCGCGGACGGAACAGGCCGTTTACAGGGGCGAGAACATGGGCCCGCGTCGCCCGGTCGTTGATTTCCTGTTCAACCATTGCGCCGATGGCGGCGAGCGGACCGGTGGTCCCTTGGCGACAGACGGCGTGCTCCAGGCCTCGCACCACCTCGTCGGGCGAGGCCGCGATCAGGCCCTGCAGCATCGCGATCTTGTCGGGCGACAGGTCGGCCATTGGGACTGATCCGGGGACAGGGGAAACGCCAGGCGAATCCTTGCGCCGATCTCGGTTAACGCCCCCTGAAACGCCAATTTCAGGTTTCAGCGCGCGGCAGGGCGAGTTCGACCCTGAGCCCGCCCATCGGCGAGTCGCCCAGCGTCAGGGCGCCGCCGTAGGCGCGCGCCAGTTCGTCGACGATGGCCAGCCCCAGGCCGGAGCCAGGCGCGCTCTCGTCGAGACGGGCCCCGCGCTTCAGGGCGTCCTCGCGGCGATCGGCCGGCAGGCCGGGACCGTCGTCCTCGACGACGACGGTCAAGGTCTCCGTCCCGGTCGCGGTCGCCGTCACCCGGACGCGCCCCTTGCACCACTTGGCGGCGTTCTCGATGACGTTGCCCGCCATCTCCATGAGATCCTGCTTCTCGCCGCGGAAGCAGAGCGCCTCGGGGCAGCGCCAGTCGATCTCCACGCCCTTGTCCCGGAATATCCGCTCCAGCGTCACGGCCAGTTCGTCGATGACCGGCTCCACCAGGGTGCGTTCGCCGTGACTTTGCGAGCGGGCGGCGGCACGGGCGCGGCGCAGGTGGTGCTCGACATGTCCGCGCATCGCCGCGGCCTGCCGGGTCACTACGTCCGACAGCTGTCCCGGCTGCTGCTGGGCCTCGGTGAGCATGACCGAGATCGGCGTCTTCAGCGCATGGGCGAGGTTGCCGACGTGAGTGCGCTGACGTTCGACGACATCCTGGTTGTGGGCGACCAGGGCGTTCAGCTCCGTGGCCAGGGGCTCGAGCTCCGTGGGATACTCGCCGACGATCCGCTCCGCCTTGCCCTTGCGCACTTCCGCGACCTCGCGGCGCAGGCGGAACAGGGGTTGCAGGCCGATCCGCACCTGCAGGAAGACGGCGGACACGATGCCGACGCCCAGCGCGATCAGGGCGCCGGCGGTGAGCAGCGCGAAGCGCCGGGCCTCGTTGTCGACCGGCGAGCGATCCTCGGCGACCATGATGATCACCGGCGCGGCCCGCTCGGACAGGGTCACCTGCATGGCGGTCGCCCGCAGCGGCTGATCGAGGGGCCCCTCGGCGCTGTAGAATATCTGTTTGCCTGGATTGGCGGCGACCTCGGCCACGACCTCGTCAGGCATCTTGAGATCCATGTCGAACAACGATCTGGACCGATTGCCGTTCAGCGGCCGGATCTTCCCGCCCGCCGCATGTTCGGCGATCTGCCAGTAGCGGCCGGAATAGACGCGCAGCGCTCGGCTGTCGGTCAGCGGCGGGGCCACGACCCTGCCGTCTTCGACACTCATGCCGGCGTTCAGCCCCTGCGCCACATCGACGAGGCCCAGATCGAAGCGGCGCAGCGCGGCCTGCTGGAAGAAGGCGGTCAGGGCCACGCCGGTGACGATCAGGACGATCACGCTCCAACCGGCGGCCAGCAGAACCAGCCGCCCGACCAGGGAGCGAACGCCCAGCGCCGGCAGGCGCAGCTTCACTCCGTCGCCTCGCCCTCGAGCGGGGTCAGGCGGTAGCCGAGACCGCGCACCGTCTCGATGCGGTCGGGACCGATCTTCTTGCGGACCCGGCCGATGAAGACCTCGATGGTGTTGGAGTCGCGGTCGAAGTCCTGATCGTACAGGTGCTCGACCAGTTCGGTGCGGCTGATGACCCGGCCCTGGTGCATGATCATGTAGTGCAGCAGCCGGTACTCAAGCGAGGTCAGCCGGAGCGGCTCGCCATTGACGCTGGCCCGGGCCGAGCGCGGATCGAGGCGCAGACCGCCGCAGCTCAGGTTCGGCGTCGCGTGGCCGGCCGACCGCCGCAGCAGCGCGCGCAGGCGGGCCAGCAGCTCCTCGGTATGGAACGGCTTGGTCAGATAGTCGTCGGCGCCGGCGTCGAACCCGGCGACCTTCTGGCTCCAGTTGTCGCGCGCGGTGAGGATCAGCACCGGGGTGGCGATGTTCTCGCGCCGCCAGCGCTCCAGCACCGACACGCCGTCGATCTTGGGCAGGCCCAGGTCGAGGATCACCGCGTCGTACGGCTCCGCCTCGCCGAGATAGTGGGCTTCCTCGCCATCGGCGGCGTGGTCGACCGCGTAGCCGGCGTCGCCGAGCGCCAGTTTGAGCTGGCGCGACAGGTCAGGATCGTCCTCGACCAGAAGGATGCGCATGCGGGGCCCCTAGTTCCTTCCGATGATCTGGCCGCTCTGGGCGTCAACGATGTAGTCGATGCGCCGCCCGTCGTTGGTCTGCCAGCGCACGCGATAGATCGGCCGGCCGCCGCGATTCTCGAGCCCCGCGTCGAGCAGCTGCCCGGGGTTCGAGCGCGCGATGTTGCGAATGACCGCCTCCAGCGGCACCAACCGACCGCCCCGGACCCCTTCGCGGGCGTCCTCCTCGCGGGGACGCCAGCCGTCGCCGAGCGAATTGCCGCCCTGGCCCGGCGGGCGGGTGCGACCGCCTTCGTCGCCGCGGCCGGGCGGCCGCGCCCGCGCGCCCATGTCTCCGCCGCCTTGGTCGCGAGCCTCGCGGCAGGCCTTGCCGATCGGCCCGCTCGGGCAACGGTTCTGCGCCTCAGCGACGGCGGGAGAGCCGAGGCCGATGATGGCGGTCAGAAGGAGGGCGGCGATACGCTTCATGCCCAAGGGTCTAAGGCGCCGACGCTGAATGCCGGCTGAATGGGTCTTTTATGGAAGGGGTGCGGCGGCGTGTCACGCGCCGAACACCGCCTACCGCTTGCGAGGCGAGTAGGACCGCTCCTTGCGCCACTGTTCGGCGAATTTCTCGAGCGCGGGATCGACGGTTTCGGGCAGGGTCACCACGATCCGGGCCACCAGGTCGCCGCGCTGCCCTTTAGCGTTGACGAAGCCGCGCCCCTTGAGCCGCAGCAGCGCGCCGCTGTTGGAGCCCTTCGGCACGGTGACATTGACCGGTCCATCGGGGGTCGGGGCCTCGACCTTGCCGCCCAGCACGGCGTCGGGCACGGACACCGGCAGGTCCATATGCAGGGTGTCGCCTTCGCGGCGGTAGACGGGGTGCGGCTTGAAACCGATCTCGATCAGGGCGTCGCCGGGACCGGAACGGCCCGACGCGCCCTGCCCCTTCAGGCGCAAGGTCTGCCCTTCCTGCGCGCCCTTCGGGATGTTCACCTCCAACGTGCGGCCGTCGGAGAAGGCGATACGCTTCTTGCCGCCGCGGATGGCCTCCTCGAGGTCGATGTCGAGGTGGGCGCGCAGATCCGCGCCCTTGCCGCCGCTGAAACCGCCGCCGCTGAAACCGCCGAAGCCCTGGCGCGCGCCGCCCGGCCCGCCGCGGCCGAACACGTCGCCGAGAATGTCGTTGATGTCGACGCCCTCGAAGCCGGGGCTGCCTGGGCCGGGCCGGTAGCGGCCGCCCGAGGCGCCGCCAGGGCCGAACGGGCTCTCGCCGCCGAAGCCGGGATGCCGCTCGCGGCCGTCGGCGTCGATCTCGCCGCGGTCGAACTTCTTGCGCTTGTCCTCGTCGCCAATGATGTCGAAGGCGCCGGAGACGCGTTTGAACCGTTCTTCAGCGCTGGCGTCGCCAGGGTTGGCGTCGGGGTGATACTGTTTGGCGAGCTTGCGGAACGCCTTCCGGATCTCGTCCGCGCTCGCGTTCCGCGCCACGCCGAGTTCGAGATAAGGATCGCGCGCCAAGGGCCCCTCACGGTGAAGTCTGCTGGGCCTCAGATAGAGCGTCCGCGCGTTCAACGCCACAGGCTGCGCGCGGCGGGGGCGCCGAAGCCGAACGTCGCCGACCATTGGGCGACTCGAACGATCACCGGATCGGGCGGCTCGCCCGGAAAATCGGCGGCCTGCATGGCCGTGGTCCAGATGAAGGCGGGCGCGGCGACCTCGGCGGCGCGAACCACGGTCTCACCCGCCAGGATTTCGATCCGGTAGCGCTCCGCTTCCTCTGACATCGGCGGCTCATCGTCGAACGAGTCTCCGGCCAGACGGGCCCGCCGGATCCAGCTGAAGGTGGTGTCGCCGCCGGGCGCGTCGACGCGGCGCAGGTGACAGGGCGTCCAGGGCCGGCGCGCCACGCCGGTCCAGACCGCCTCGAGCGACGTGGCAGCCTCCCCGCCCGGCGGTCCTCCGGCCGGCGCAGCGCGCCAGACCAGGGGCAGGCCCCGTTCGGACAGCGCGACCTCGGCGCGGACCAACCCTTCCTCCAACAGCAGGACCGCCGCGCCGGCCGGCGTCAGGGCCGCCATGGCCGGATCGCTGCCGGCCTGACCGCGCAGCAGGCCGGTGAGCCGCCAGACTCCATCCTCCACCAGCTCGGCGCCCAGGAACTGGACGATCTCCCAGGCCCCGGCCTGTCCCTGCACGGCCAGGGCGTTGGCGCCGGCGAGCACGGCCAGGAGCGGGCGGCTCTCCAGCGTCTCGCCATCGAGGCGAACCAGGAGGTCTCCGCTTCGGTCCAGACGGTGCAGGGGGCCCGCCGGCAGCTCAGACAGCGTCTCGCCGATGACGGATGGCCGGTCCAGCCGGGCCCGGACGGTCAGGGACGCGGCGTCGGCGCCGGCGTGAATGTCGAGGTCCCGCCACGGCTCCACGGCGGCGGCGGCGATCGGACGCGCGTCCTCCTCGTTCCCCGGCAGAGGGGGAAGGTCCACCAGCAGGAAGGCCGGCGGGGCCGCAGGCTCGGTCGGCGGCGGCGGCGCCCAGTCGCCCGAGCCGGCGCCGTCGGCGGCGACCGGCTCGGCCAGCGTCAGGATCGCGCGCGGTTGCTCGTCGAGCTCGATCCGTTCGACACGCCAGGTCCGCGTGTCGTCCGGGCATCGGACGCGGTCGCCGGGCTCCAGCCGAAGGGCGTCCAGCGGCCCCAGGTGGAGCACGCTCTCGTCCAGCGCCGCGCGGGTGCGGGCCAGCAGGCGACGCCCGACGCCTTCCGCGCGGGGCGCGGTCAGCACGATCGGAAGATCGGCGGTCAGGATGTCGCCCGCCTCCGCGGGATCCCGCCGGACCGTCAGGCCGCCGGTTTGATAGTCCGCCGCCTCGTCGATGAAGCGCAGGCGCAGTTCGTCTGGCGGGGATTGGAGGGTCCGAACGGCCGCGGAAGCCGCCGCCGCCTCGGGCAACGCCAGCGCGCCGGCTTCAAGGTCGAGCGCGACCGCGCCGTCGCGCGCGATCAGGGTCACCCGATCGCCGCGCTCGGCGGGATCGAAGGCGAAGGCGCCGGCCAAGGGCTCAAGAGCGTCGCGCAGCCGCATCGGCTGATCCACCACATAGCCGGTCGCGACGCCGCGGACGTCGCCCGCATCGATGTCGACGCCGGCCCGGGCGGCAAGCTCGACAACCAGGTCGGCCAGCGGCGCGGCGCCGAGTCGACCGTTGAGCCAGTGGCCCAGCTGCCAGTTCGGGCCGTCGGCCCAGATGTCGGCGCGGGCCGGAAAGTCGGGAAACGGCCGGGCATCCCAGCACCAGGCGCTCATCGCCGAAACCATCGGACCGCCGTAGACGGGCGACACGGGATTGCCGGCTTCGGACGCGAAATGGCCAAGCACGGCTTCCAGGGTGCGCCGCTGGGCGTGGTCGTCGCGCAGGCCGGTCGAGAACGGCGGCAGCGCGCTCTCATCGCTCTTCGGGTCGACAAACAGATTGGGCGCGTTGGCGCCCTTGTCGGCGGCGGGACAGCCGAACTCGATCAGCCGAATGGGCTTGGAACGGGGACTCCAGGCGGTGGGCGTCGCCGACCGAACCCCGCCGGGGCGGTCATGGTGGGCATGGCTCCACCAGCCGACCAGGTCCTTGGGCCGAAAGACCCAGGGCTCGTCATGGGCGCCGTCGGCGATCGGCGTGCGCAGGCCCGCGAGGCGGTCTTCTGTCGACGCGTAGAACCAGTCGAAGCCTTCGCCGGCGGCGATTTCGATGGCGCCGAAGTCCGGCTCGCCGCGCCAGTCGGCCAGCGGCGGATAGAAGTCGATGCCGACAAAGTCGATGGCGTCGTCCGCCCACAGGGGGTCGAGATGAAAGAAGACATCCCCCGAGCCGTCAGCCGGCTGGTGACCAAAGTATTCGCTCCAGTCCGCCGCGTAGCCGAGCGCGGTTTCCGCGCCCAGGATCGTCCGGCAATCCGCAGCCAGATCACGGAGGGCCGCGACGGCGGGGTAGCCGCCCGCCGAATCGCGAATGGTGGTGATCCCGCGCAGCTCCGAGCTGATCAGGAAGCCGTCGACGCCGCCGGCCAGCTGCGCCAGTCGCGCCATGTGCAGCACCATCCGGCGCAGGCCCCAGTCGGCGCAGTCATGGTCGATGCGTTCGCCGTGGATGACGATGTCGGCGGGAGTCGCCTCGCCAAAAAGAGATGGAATGTCCGCTGCTTCTCCGGTGATCCTGCCGCGCCATGGAAAGCCCTCGCAGTCCATGAGAACGAACGGGCAGAGCGTCACCTGAAGGCCCCGCGCCTTCAGCTCGGTGATCGCCTGCACAACCGAGCGGTCGGCGGGCGTGCCGCCGTAAGCCGGCACGCCCGCGAGTCGGCTGACAAGATGCGCGCCGCCGCGGCCGACGCCGCCGGCCCGCCAGTCGAAGGGGATCGTCGACTTGCCGGTCTGTTCGACCCCGGGCCGGAACGCGCAGGCGCCGGCGTCAAGGCTGGTTCCGAACCAGGACACGACCAGAGTGACGGCCTCCAGATTCGGCAGCTGCGCCTGGAGCTGATCGAGGGAGACCAGCAGGTCCGGACGGCCGTCGACATTGTTGACGTTCTCGGCCTTGAACCGGGTCAGGCTGTCACGCCGCTGGACCACCTGGGTCGCATAGGCGAACTCGCCGGCGCCGGGGATCAAACAGACGCTCCGGAGACGCTCCTCCAGAGCCTGGCCGGCTCCGCGCGGCCGGCGGAAAACCTCGAACGACAGCTGCGGCGCGCGATTGCCGAAGGCGTCCAGCGGCAGGTCTTCGAACACCACATAGGCGCAGCCGCGATAGGCCGGGGCGTCTCCTTCGATGGCCTCGATCAGCGGATCGGGCGTCTGGCCCTCCCCGCCCAAGTGCAGCCGCATGACGACGCCGGACAGGTCCATCGGCTTGCCGTCCGCCCAGACCCGGCCGATCCCGTCGATGGGCCCCTCGCAGAGCGCGACCGCGAACGAGAGGCTGTAGCGGTACTCGGTGACCTTGGGCCCGCCCTTGCCGCCCCCGGCCTGACGCTCGATCCGCTTCTCGCGAAAGCGCGCGGCCCAGATCAGCTGGCCGGCCACGCGGGCACGGCCGAAGACCGCCGCCATCGGCGCGCCCTCGGCGGCCGACATGAGCTGGATCTCGCGCAGCCGGGGTCCGGCCAGGCGCGAGGGCTGCAACGAGGCGATCGCCAGTCGGTCGAGCGACTGGCCGACCTGAGCGCCGATCGCGGCGAGACCGTCGCCGCCGATACGCCGTCCGAGGCTGGAGAGGATCACCTGGGCCATGAGGTCAGTCCGTCACGAAGGGAAAGGAGAAGGCGGCGACCAGTCGACGGCGCCACCACGCGCCCAGCCAGCTCTCGACGACGCTGCGGCCCCAGTAGGCATGAACGATGCGCGGCTGCGGATCGCCGGGCCGGGCATCCGAAACGATCGCGCAGTGCTTGACGCAGGCGCCCGGGCTCATGCGGAAGAGCAGAACGTCGCCGGGCCGGAAGGCCTCGTGCGCCACGGGAATCAGATGGCGCCCGGCGGCGGTCAGCAGGGTCTCGCCGACGCCGGTCTCCGCCCAGTCGGGACGGTAGGGCGGCGGCGCCTCCGGCTCGGCGCCGGCCAGTTCACGCCAGACTCCCCGGACCAGGCCCAGGCAGTCACAGCCGATACCCTTGCGGGACGCCTGGTGCCGATAGGGCGTGCCGATCCAGCCGCGGGCGGCGGCGACGACAGCGGCCCTATCCACGGCGGCTCCCGCCGTCGTTGCGGTCGCCCCTGGCCGCGACCAGGGTCAGGAAGTCACCGCCCGGAACGGTCGGAAAACCACGAAAGTTCAAAGTATTGCCGAAGCGGGCTGAACAGGTGTCGTAACGCTTGTCGCAACCGTCGGCGAAGGCGACATGGCCCGGATCGACGCCGCAACGGCCGTCCCCGAGGTTGGCGTCGCACAGCCGGCCGTAGCTGCGGCCCGCGACCCGGTCGAGGTCGGCCAGCGGCCCCTCGATCTCGGCGACGAAGGCCCCGGCTTCTCGCCGCACGCGGGCGATGCGGCCGGTCCACAGGGAGACGAAGAGCGTCGGTGTCGACCAATCCACGCGGCGGCATTCGACACGCGCGCCGTCGTACAGGCCGGCCGCCAGCTCCGCCTCGGTCAGTATCTCGGCGTCGAGGACGCCGGTGGCCGCCATCGCGCCGGCGCCGGCGACCCCGAGCGCCGTATCGGCGACGCCGGCCGTCCAGCCTGCCGCGGCCAGGCAGACGACGCCGTCATGGTCGAGGTCTCGGTCGTGATCGGTAAAGCCGCACACCGCGCCGTCCCGGCGGGTTAGCAGCCAGACATGGCAAAGCGTCACGGCGCCGGATTCGATTCGAGCCGCCAGGCCCGCGGGGACGTCGCGCATGTCAGACCCTCACCTCGATGAGCGGCGTGGCGATCACCCGGCCGGACCCGAAAGTCTCCAGGGTGATATCAATCCGGTCGGTATCGAAGCGGACCGGCGTGTCGAACGCGAAACCGGCCGTGACCTCGGCGCCGATCGCGGGCGGCGCGTCCAGCGTGACGGCGCCAGTGGTCGGATCGACACTGAACCCGGCGGTCTCCAGGCCCGCGACCGCGACCCTCACGCTGCCGTCCACCGGTTTGCGGATCGCCCGCTCGACGTCGCCGTAGAGCTTGACCAGCGGAAACGAGACACGATCTCCGGTTCCCACGCCAAGCGGCTGATCTATTGGCGAAATCGCCGCCGAGGGCGCGCAGGATTTGAAATCGGCGAAGTCCTTGAAGCGAAAGCCGTGCAGCCGACCGCGGCGGGCCTCGAAGAAGGCGACCAGCGTCGCCGCGTCGTCGAGCGACCGCACGCCGGCGCCGATCAGGTAGCGCCGACGGCCATGGGCCCAGGGCGTCGAGCGGCGCTCGAAGCCGCTGGCCAGGGTGACGACCTCGGTGCGGCGTTCGACCCCGCCCGTCGAGCCGAACGCCAGCCGCGCGGGCAGAGGAACCTCGTGAAAGGACATGGACGATCCGTATGTTGACGCCCGGGCGCGGGCGGTGTGACCTCAGGCCACTGGGGCCAAGGGGACCGCCAATGGACTGGACGAAACTCTTCTTCTCGCCGGAGGGCCGCATCGGCCGTCAGGCCTACTGGATCGGCTGGCTGGTGCTGCTGGGCGTCAACAGCCTGCTCGGCTGGACGGTCATCGCGCCGCTGGTCGCGCTCTACTGCTGGATCTGCATTTCGGCGAAACGCTTCCACGACATGGGTAAGAGCGGATGGCTCGCCGCCATACCGATCGGCGTCGGCGTGGCCGCCTGCTTCTCGCTGTTCCCGATCATCGGCGCCGCGATCTTCGCCGCCGGGACCGGGGCGGACGACAACGCGACGGCGGCCGCCGTGCTCAGCGCCGTCGGCGGCTCCATGCTGGTGCTGGTCGCCGCCTTCTTCGTCGGCCTGGGATTCCTGATCTGGCAAGGCGTCGCGGAAGGCGAAGCGGGCGACAACCGCTACGGACCGCCGGCCGTCGCCGCGATCGCCTAGAGGCGCCGCGCGCCGAGGCTCACCGCCCGGGCCAACGCCTGGGCGAGCTGGGCCTCAGACCGCGCCAGCGTCCTGCCGCCGTCCTCGCCCTGCACGGTGATGTTGACGGTCAGACCGCTGGTCGGCGTCGACTCCACCGAACCGGCCGCGGTCGGCCGGAACACCTCCGGCCCGTTTTCGCCGACGAGGTAGGCGCCGCCGCTCGCCACCGGACCGCCCTCGGCGCGGGCGCCGCTGAAGCGGCCGTCCAGCGCCGTCGCCAGGGCCTTGGCAAGGCCGCCGCCGTCGGCGCGCGGGCCGCCGAAGCCGCCGCCGAGAACCGCGGCCAACGCTTCGCCGAGGCCGCCGCCGGCGCCGACGCGCGACGCCGCGTTGATGGCCGCCAGCACCGCTTCGGCCAGTTCGGCGAGCGACAGCTTGCCGTCGGCCGCCGCCCGGCCCAGCGACCGGGCCAGGCTGGCGCCGGCACTGGCAAAGGCGTCCTCGATCGCGGCCGCCGCCCGCTCGGCCGGCTCCCGCAGGGCCTCCAGCGCCGTCGCCGCCTCGGCGGTCTGTTGCAGAACGCCGGCGAGGCCGTCGTCTTCAAAGGCGTTCATGGCGTCAATCCGGCCAGGCGCGGGCAAGGGCGTCCAGCTCCGCGCGGTTGAGAGCGACGGCGGGCGCCGCATCGATCAGGGCCCGCCATTCGACCAGGGACAGCCGCCAGAAGCCCTCCGGCGTCAGCCCCAGCCGCAAGACGGCGAGCCGCAGCAAAGCCGGCCAGGGGCTCATCGCGCCGCCGCCGCGAAGGCGGCCGCGACCGCCTCGGCCGCCTCGCGCACCTCGACGGCGGAGACGTCGACCTCGGTCTCGCCGCCGCCGCGCAGCAGGGCTGCCAGCACGATGGCGAGATCGCTCGCCGACAGGGACGCCAGCCGCGTCGCCAGCGCCCGCCAATCGTCTGCGCGGAACACGCTCTCCAGCTCGGCCAGCGCCCCCAGAGTCAGGCACAGGCGGCGGGGCCGGCCGGCCAGGGCGACGATGACTTCGCCGCGGGCCGCGTTGGCGGCGGTCAAGGCAGGGCCTCGAAGGCGATCTCGCCGGCAGACGACAGGGTCATCGCCCAGGTCGCCTCGCCTTCATGCTCGCCCGCGTATTCGAGCGCGGCGATCAGGAAGGGCCCTTCCAGGGTTCCGAAGTCCGGCACGATCAGCCGCCAGGTCCGCGCCGCCTGGGCGAAGAAGGCCTCGCGGATCATGGCGTCGCTGGCCGCGTCGCGGAATACGCCCGCCCCGCTGACGCTGGCCTGCTTCACGCCGGCGCCGGCCAGCAGTTCGCGCCAGCGACCGGCGCTGTCGCCGTCGGTGGCGTCCACCGCGCGGGCGTTCAGGGAGATGGTCCGGGCCCGCAGGCCGGCCACGGTGACGAACCCTTCCGGGTCCGCGCCGTCGCCGATCTTGAGCAGGATGTCCTTTCCGCGTTGAGCGGCCATGAGTTTCTCCATGTCTTCCCTCCCCCTTGTGGGGAGGGACAGGCCGCGTGGCGGCCGGGGTGGGCGAGGATTGGCCGCCTTCAGCGCTGACGGGTGATCGCTGCTTGCCCCACCCGTCTCGTCTCGCTTCGCTCGCCAATCCACCCTCCCCGCAAGGGGGAGGGAAAGGTCTAGAGAGGCTCTGTCACCGCCCTGACCCTCACCACGCCGTGGAGCGGGCGGTAGTCGGGCGTCCGGAACACGTCGGCGTAGGTGACGCGCAGATTGACCAGCCGGTGGCTCTCCAGCGCCAGGTCGGCGCCGTGCAGGGCGGCGCGCAGCGCGGCGACCACGGCCTTGGCCTCTTCCGCGCCATTGAACCGCGAGACGCAGGTCAGGGTGAGGACGTGCTCGACGCCTTCTCCGTCCAAGCCGCCCCAGGGACGGGTCTCGGCCCGGCCGAGGCTGACGAACGGATGCACGCGGGCCTCGGGCGGCTCGTCGTACACGCGCGCCGGGTCGCCGAGCAGGGCCTTCAGACCGGCGTCCGCCCGCAGGTGATCGAGCAGCGCCTTGTGCAGCGCCAGGTCGGGGCTCATGGCCAGGATCTCTCGAGTTTGAGGGTCATGTGGCCGAGCTTCGGCGTCGAGGCGACCACGGCGACGACGCGCCAGGGCTCGCCGCCGGCCTTCAGCCGCATGCCGCGGGCGGCGACGCCGCTGCGGGCCACGGCCTGGGCGGTCTCGGTCAGGATCGGCCGCGCGACGCCGTCTCCGGCTTCGCGGTGGCCGCCCGGCCGTAGATCGACCCACAGGGCGGCGACCTGGGTCCAGTTGCGCGTGCGGCCGCCGAAAACGGTCTCGGCCTCGGTCGGCGCTTCCAGCACCGCCAGGGTGCGCAGGGCGGCGATGGTCACAGCCGGGCGCTCCGGTACGGGGCCAGCCACGGTTCGACCAGCGCGACGGGCGCCTCGCCCTCGCGGTGTTCGTAGCCGTGGGCGACCAGCATCAGCACGGCCAGCCGAAGCGGAGCCGGCGCGGGATCGGTCAGAGCCAGGCCGACCGCCGTCTCGACCCGGTCGATCGCCGCGTCGATCAGCAGCTGGATCAGCGCGTCCTCGACGTCGTCGGTGACGCGCAGGAAGGTCCTGGCCTCGGCCAGGGTGATGGCGGGCATGAATGAACTCCTCCCTCCCCGCATGGGCAGGGGCCGGGTGGGGCAAAGGTGATCGGAGGTCCGCGCGGGACGGGCGGCTGCATCGCCCCACCCGTCCCGGCTTCGCCGGTCCACCTCCCCATGCGGGGAGGGAGACCGGTGCGGCGTCAGCTCGCCGCGAACTTCATCAGCTTGATGGCGTCGAAGTTCTGGACGCCGCCGCCGACGCGCTTGGTGGTGTAGAACAGCACGTAGGGCTTGGCGCTGTAGGGGTCGCGTAGCACCCGAACGCCCGCCCGATCGACGATCAGGTAGCCCTTGGCGAAATCGCCGAAGGCCATGGCGAAGCTGTTCGCGGCCACGTCCGGCATGGTCTCGATCTCGGTCACCGGGTAGCCGAGCAGCGTGGCGGGAGCCCCTGGCGCCGTCGCCGGCGACCAGATGTAGTTGCCGTCGGCGTCCTTGAACTTGCGGATCTGGGCCGCCGTCCGGCGGTTGAGCACGAAACGCCCATTGGCGCGGTACTGGGCCTTGGGCGCGTAGATCAGATCGATGATGCGGTCGACCGGATCGGTGGCGTGGAAGCCGCTCGCTCCGCCGGAGAGGACGAAGCCGATCTCGCCCCAGGCCTGGGCCGCGTCGGCGACCTTGGTGTAGCTGAGGAAGCCCTTGGGCTTGTTGGTGCCGTCGCCGTTGACGAAGGCCTCCGTCTCCTGGGCCGCGAAGGCGTCTTCGCACTCGGCGGCCAGCCATTCGTCGAGGTTGACGAAGGCGTCGTCTAGCAGGGCCTGGGTCGCGGCCGGGCTGGCGTAGAGGTCGGCCGCCGGGAACTCCAGCAGGGCGAGCACGGGCGGGTCGGTCTCCGGCCGGGCGTCGGTCTCGGCCACCCAGCCGCTCTCGATGCCGGCCGTCGACACCGGCTTGCGGAACACGCCGGCGCCGATGGTCCGCACGGTGGCGATGTCGCGCATCGGAGAGGACATCTGCAGCCGCCGCTCGATCATCCGCTCGGTCTCGGGCGGCGCGACATAGCCGCCGGCGGTGGGCACGCCCTCCGACAGGCCCTTGGCCTCGAGGATCATCGCCGGGGACTGGCCGGTCTTGAGATAGCCGTCCCAGGCCTGCTTGCGCTCGTCGGCGACGATGACGCGGCCGCCCTCGGCGAGCGCCGGACGGCGGCCGTCGGCGATGGCGCGGTCCAGCCGACCCTGCGCCGCCTGCAGGGTGGCGTCGATGCGCGCCACCTTCTCCTCGAGCAGGGCGTCGCTCCGCTTGGTTTCGAGCGCGTTCAGCCGCTCGTCGTTGGCGGCCTTGAAGGCCTCGAACGCGGCCATGACTTCATGCATGGCGGCGCGCGCGGCGGGATCCGCCGCCGCGTGTTTGGTCTCTTTCATGGGGTCTCCGTCAGCTTCCCTCCCCATGAAGGGGAGGGAAACTGGTTACGCGGCCTCGCTCCGGGCGTTGGCTGAAGCGATCCTCGCGCCCGGCAGCATCGGGAAGGTCACGATCGACACTTCCCAGAGGTCCACTTCCGTCAGGACGCGCAGCCGGCCGGACTCGTCGGGCCGGGCCTTGGTGGTCCGGAAGCCGATCGACAGGCCGTCCATGGCGCCGGCCCGGACCAGGGCGGCGCACATGCGGCCCTCTGGCGTGACGTCGAAAATACGGCCTCGTACAAAAAGTCCGCGACCGTCCTCGGCCACCTCGTCCCAGACCCCGACGGGCCGGTCGGCGTCGTGCTGGCACAGCATCTTCACCCCGCCCGCCCCCCGCGCCGCCAGCGAGGCGCCGAACGCCCCGGCCGCGGTGACATCGTCGTTGAGGTCGCGGGTCCAGAAGAGGGAGGCGTAGCCGCTGATGTGGGTTTCAGTCATTTCAAACTCCGCTCACCCCGGCGAATGCTGGGGCCCAGATCAGAGGGCTGGGCGGCATGCCGGCTGAGGATCGCGTCCTGTCATCTGGGTCCCGGCATTCGCCGGGATGAGCGGAAGAAGAGGTCACAGCTCCCCCGTCTCCAGGCGCCGCTCGAGGCGCTCCAGCGTCAGCCGCGTGGCCGACACCTGCTCCTCTAGCCGGGCCAGGCGTTCGCTCATCTCGGACTGCCCCTCGACTCGCCGCGACAGCTCGTCGATGCGCGCCGAAGCCCGGCCGGCCCACAGCAGACCGCCGGCGGCCTGGATGGCGATGGTCACGATGACGGCCAGGGTGACCTGGCGATCGAGACGGGAGCGTGGAGCGGGCATGTATTCTCCTCTCGAGAGCCTGCCGGAGAACTCTCGATCGTCATCCTCGCCCTTGTGGCGAGGCCCCCTATGTCGGTTCGCAGGTGAAGACGTGATCACGCTCTCACGTGGAGGCTGAACGAGGGGTCCTGGGCACAAGGCCCAGGATGACGACCGAAATTGAAGCTGCGGCTACCCATCCAGCCCCGCCAGCCGTCGCCGCTCGTCCGGCGTCAGGAAGGTCGCTGCCTCCAGACGCGCCCAGAGGGCGTCGCGTTCGGCGGAAAGGGCGGGCACGGCGTCCAGGTCACAGGCAATGCGCACGCCCGGATAGCGCGCGGCCAGCCAGCCCGTCAGGGCCCGCGCCAGCCGCTCGGCCAGCGGGACCACCGTGTGCCGCCAGAAGGCGCCGTTGGCCTCGCGGTAATTGGCGTAGGTGTTGTCGCCGGGAATCCCGAGCAGCTGCGGCGGCACGCCGAAGGCCAGGGCGATCTCGCGGGCCGCCGCATGCTTGCCCTCGATGAAGTCCATCTCGGCGGGACTGAGCGACATCGGCTTCCAGTCGAGACCGCCCTCCAGCAGCATCGGTCGACCGGCGGCGCCGGGCCCCGCGCGGGCCTCCAGCTCGGCCTTGAGGCTGTCGAACTGCTCGGCGGTCAGGCGGTCGCCGGCGTCGGGGTTGGAATAGACCAGCGCCCCGCTCGGCCGGGCGGCGTTGTCGAGCAGCGCCTTGTTCCAGGCGCCGCTGGCGTTGTGCACGTCGATGGCGAAGGCCGCCGCCTCCAACGGGCTGGCGCCATAGTGGTCGTCGGCCGGGTTGAACAGCTTCAGGTGCAGCACCGGCAGCCAGCCGTCGGCTTCGCGCCCGATGCGCACGCTGCGCCCGGCGACCCCGTACTCATAGGCCTCGGGCCAGCCCTGGCGGCCGGGGATCACCTTCATGCGGTCGGGCCGCAGGGTCCACAGCTCCTCCGGTCCGGTCCCCGCCGCTTCCAGGTAGCCGTTGCCGCTGACCTGCAGGGCGCCGAAGAAGGCCTCGAGCAGGTCCGGACCGCCCTGCTCCGGGTTGGGCCGGTCGAGCAGCCGCCGCAGCGGATGGTCCTCGGCCCGGCGGCCGCCCGCGAACACCGCAAGCGGCACGCTGGCCGCGGCCTCGGCGATCATCCGCACGCAGCGGTAGGCGACGGGGTTCTTGGCGAATCCTTCCCGCGCCAGGGTCTCGTAGTCGCGTGGCGTCCATACCGGCCGCCCGGCGGCGGTGAACGCCACCAGCGCGCCGGTCCGCGACGCCTTGCCCTCCGGCGCCCGACGGGCGCGGAGGCGGGGAAAGAGGGGCATTTTGATCAACCTTTTGTTGTGCAACCAACAAACTTTGTCATCCTGAGGAGCCCTCCGCTGGAGGGCGTCTCGAAGGACGCACAAGGGCCGCAATGGCTTCCTGGGCCTACATGCTGAGATGCGCCGACGGGTCGTTCTACGTCGGCTGCACGACGGATCTCGAACAGCGCCTTGCTCAGCACCGTGCCGGAACCTTCGCCGGCTAAACCTCGACAGGCCTGCCGGTCGAAGTCGTCTGGACCGCCGAATGCCAGCACATCGACGACGCAATCGCACTCGAACGGCAGGTGAAGGGCTGGAGCCACGCCAAGAAGGAAGCCCTGGCCATGGGCGATCCGGCCCGCCTGAAGGCGTTGGCGTCGCGAAGCCGGTCGCCTGAGAAGCAGCATGATCGGCTGCATCCCTGGGACCGATATCCCGATCCCGACTGGGACGAGGAGCCGGGCTGAGGCCTTGCGTCCTTCGAGACGCGGACCTGAGGGTCCGCTCCTCAGGATGACGAATTCAGTGGAACGCTACCCACCTTCGTCATCCTGAGGAGCGAGCCTCAAGCGAGCGTCGCGAAGGACGCACAGTTCACAGCACCCGCACCCGCGGCATGCGCCCCTCACGGCCGAGCAGCAGCTCCGTCAGCGCCCAAACCAGCGCGTCGGCGCGGTCGGGGCTGTCGCGGACGTCGGCGCAGCCGAGGGCCATGAGCTCCTCCTCCAGCGCCGGGAAGGCGCCGCAGTGGATGACGCGGCCCTGTTCATAGAGGGCGGCGACAGGCTCAGCCCGGGCGCGCTTGCCGTAGCGCGCATGGACCATGCGGATGGCGCACGGCGGGTCGGCGCCGGCGAGAACGCCGCGGACCATGTCGCCGCCCTGATTGCCCTCGGCGACGATCAGATCCGCGCCGAAGTCCCGGGCCGCCTTGTTCGCTTCCATCGCCCAGCCGCGCGGACTGCGGCCGCGCAGGGTCCGGTCGGCGAGCACGAAGCCGCGGCCGTCCAGCCGACCGGCCACCACGATGCCGCAGGCGTCGCCGCCGGCGGTCGCGGGCGGGTCGACCGCCACCACCACCTTGTCCAGCCGGGGCGGCCGGGCGCCGCGGCAGCGGGCCAGGTCCTCGGCCCGCCACAGGGCGCCTTCGCCTTCGACGACCTGGCCTTCCAGTTCCTGCTCGGCGAGCCGGGTGCCGCCGTAGAGGGTCGTCAAGTGTCCCAGGAAGCCCGGCGCCAGGTTGTGGGCGTTGGTCAGGGTCGGCAGTCGCGACTCCGCCAGCCCCGGCTCCTTCAATAGCGTCCGTAGCGCCGCGATCGGCCGCGGCGTCGTGCTGACCAGCAGCCGGGGATCCTCGCCAAGCCGCAGGCCGAAGCGCAGCATCGCAAGGGTGTCGCCCGGCCAGGGCCAGGCGCAGAACTCATCGGCCCAGGCGACCTCGAACTGCGGGCCGCGCAGGCTGTCGGGGTTCTCAGCCGAGAAGAGGTAGGCCTCGGCGCCGTTCTTCCAGACGATCCGGCGCCTCGTCTTCTCGAAGCGCGGCCTGAAGTTGGCCGGCGACAGGCTCCGGATCCCCGAGGGCCCCTCGATCATCACCTCGCGGATGTGGTCGAACGTGGCCCCGACCAGCGCCATCCGCCGACCGTCGAGCGCCTGCTCGACAGCCCAGCCGGCCCCGAGCCAGGTCTTGCCCGAGCCGCGGCCGCCCAGCGCCAGCCAGGTCGACCAGGCCGGCCGCGGCTCACGCTGCGCGAGGTTGGCATTGGTGCGCCAGCTCCGGTGAAAGACTTCCGCCTCGCCCGGCGTCATCAGCGCCCGTCTCTCCTCCGGTGTCCAGCTGCTGGCGTAGCCGTGCCAGGCGCTCGTCGATCTCCCGGTGTTTTCTTTCCAGGGCTTCCGGATCGTCCAGTCGCTCACGCATGTCATCCTCGTTGTCTTCCGAAGGCCGCGCGGCCTCGCGGACCGCCGTGTCCAGCTGAAGGATCTTCCGAGCCGCTGTCGCCATGTTGCCCGTCATGCGGGCGCGACGGTCTCTTTCGACGGTGCTGTCCGCCCGCGACTGCGCGCGGGCCTCGCGATGAAGGGCCAGCAGGTCTTGCTCCAGCGCCTCGGCGAACCCCTCGAACATCTCGGCCCCTCCGGGATTTGTCGGTGATGCCCCAAATGTACGGGACCACCGCGCCCGGCGGATCGATTGCCGCGAGAAAGTCGGAAATGGCTGATGGTGTTGGGGATTATGCGGCGAAGCCGGCGGGGACGGCGCTGTCCATGCCCTCAATCTCCCTCCTCCATCGAGGCGGAGGGCTATGGGCCATCAATAGGGAATGACTTCCCCGGCCGGAAACTGCGGCTGAGGACGCCGACCAGCCGGCGCCGCGTCAGGGCGGCCCGGTTCGCCTGGCGCGCCCGGCGCGGGCGGCTCGGCGGGCGCGTCCCCGGCGGTCGCCTCCAGGGTCTCGGCGGCGCGGGCGAAGTCGGCCGCCAGCTCGCCGTAGAAGCCGTTGCGCGGATCGGCCTCGGTCTCGGGGACCGGGTCGGGCAGCAGCCAGTCGAAGTCGTGCGGCTCGATGCCCTGGTGGGCCTCGATCATGAACCGACGCCAGATGGTCGAGGGAATGCCGCCGCCAGCCACCTTGTTCATCGGCCGATCATCGTCATTCCCGACCCAGACGCCGGCGATGTAGTCCGGCGTGAAGCCGACGAACCAGGCGTCGCGCCAGTTCTGGCTGGTGCCGGTCTTGCCCGCGGCGGGACGGCCGAAGGCGGCGCGCGCGCCCGTGCCCTTCTCGATCACGCCCTTCATCATCTTCACCATGATCGAGGCGTTGGCGATGTCGTAGACGGGCGAACCGCTGCTTTCGGCATGGGTGAAGAGCGGCTCGCCGCTGATCGTGGCGACGCTCTCGATGATGTAGGGCGTGCGCTTCTGGCCGCCGAGCTGGAACACCTGGAATCCGCTCACCAGGTCGATCAGCTTCACCTCGTAGGCGCCCAGGGTGACCGAGAGGTCGGGGCTGGGCGGCACGTCGGTCAGGCCAAAGCGCCGGGCCAGCTCGCCGATGGCCTGGCCGCCGACCTCGCGGCCGAGAACCACAGCCACGGTGTTGATCGACTTGGCCAGGGCATCGGCGATCGTCACCGTGCCCGCGTAGCCGCCGCCGTAATTCTCCGGCTCCCAGTCACCCATCTTGACCGGCGCGTCGACGCGGGTGTCGGTGGGCAGCACGCCGCGCTCGACAGCGGCGGCGTAGACGAAGGGCTTGAAGGTCGAACCGGGCTGTCGCCGGGCCTGGGTGGCGCGGTTGAAGGCCGTCTCATCGAAGTCGGTGCCGCCGACCATCGCCCGGATCGCGCCGTTGGGGGTCATGGCCAGAAGCGCGGCCTGGTGGGCGCCGGCCTTGGCGCCGTCGGTGCGCAGGGCCTCGCGGACCACCTTCGAACCGACGGCCTGCAGCCGCGAGTCGATGGTCAGCCGGACTACGAGATCCGGACTGTTCTCGCCGGCGACCTTCACCGCCTCGGCGGTGGCGTAGTCGAGGATGTAGCCCAGGTCGCCCTCGTCCTGCACCGCGCCGGGCGCCAGAACCGGGGTATCAGCCAGGGCTGCCTCGTATTGCTCGCGGGTGATCCAGCGCTCCTTGAGCATGTTGCCCAGGATCAGCCGCTGGCGCTTCAGCGCCTCGCCCATGTTCTTGGTCAGCGCCAGGCGCGACGGCGCCTTGGGCAGGGAGGCCAGCAACGCCGACTCGGCCAGGGTCATCTCGCTGGCCGGCTTGCCGAAATAGGCTCGCGAGGCGCCGTCGATGCCGTAGGTGTTGGCCCCGAAGAAGATGCGGTTGAGGTAGAGTTCGAGGATCTCGTCCTTGCTCAGCACCTTCTGCAGGCGGGTGGCCATCAGGGCCTCCTGCAGCTTGCGCTCCATGGTCTGATCAGGCGTCAGGAACAGGCCCTTGGCGATCTGCTGGGTGATGGTCGAGCCGCCCTGCACGACGCGGCCGGCCCGCCAGTTGATCCAGGCGGCGCGGGCGATGCCGTGCCAGTCCAGGGCGCCGTGCTTGTAGTAGCGTCGGTCCTCGGCCGCCAGGAAGGCCCGGGGCACGTAGTCCGGCAGTTGGCTCAGGGTGATGCGTTCGCCGTAGCGCGGGCCGCGGACGGCGATCTGCTTGCCGTCCTTGTCCTGGAACCGGATACCCGGCGCCCGGTTGATCGCGAACAGCGCCTCTCGGGGCGGCAGCGGCGGCACGTCGGTCAGGTACTTGCGCCAGATGTAGACGCCGCCGGCCGTGGCTGTGACCGTCCCGATCAGGAACAGCACCAGGGCGGTGATCCAGACCCAGCGCAGCTTCGGCGACAGCGCCCATTCGTACAGCGATTGCCAGCGGAAGCCTTCGCCCGGTTGCCGCGGCGGCTTCTGCGGCGCGACGGGCTTGGGTTTCGTGCTGCGGCCGAAGACCTTCGGGGCCTTCTCGCGCGGGGGTTTGGGCGGCTTCGGGGGCTTGGCCGGCCGCGCGGCCTTGCCCTTCGGCGGCGCCTCGGGCGCGGGTTCAGGTTCCGGCGCCGGCTCGGGCTCCGGGTTGAAACGGTACGGCGGAAGGGACCAGTCGTCGCTCAAAATGATCCAGACGCGGCTTGGGTTACGGCTACAACGGGTTTAGGACGCAAGGGTCATGCCGTGCAAACCCTTCTGGGAGACGAAGTCTCTCCGCGAGATGAGTCCCGCCGAGTGGGAGAGCCTATGCGACGGCTGCGGCCTTTGCTGCCTGGTTCGCTTCGAAGACGAAGATACCGGCGAGGTCATCCCGACCCGCGTGCATTGCAAGCTGTTCGAACCGGACAGCTGCCGCTGCACCGACTACGCCAACCGCAAGCGGTACGTTCCCGACTGCATCAAGCTGACCCCGGGCAACATCGAGGACCTGCTGTGGATGCCGGCCAGCTGCGCCTATCGCCGGCTGCATGAAGGCAAGACCCTGCCGGCCTGGCACCCGCTGATCACCGGCGACCCGGAGAGCACGCACAAGGCCGGCGTTTCGATCCGTGGACAGACGATCAACGAGGACACGCTGGACGAGCCCGAGGACGCGCTCGACTACATGGCCTGGGAACTGAACCTTGATCGGGGCGAGGAGCCTTACAAAGGGTGAGGTTCAACTCAGCCGCAGCTTGAGATCACGCCCGACAACGATCGAAGCCGCCGTCAGGAACAGCACGCCATGCGCGAGCCACAGCAGCGTCGGTGGCTGAGTCTCGGCGGGACATGGATAGACGGCGTCCGGACCCATGCCGCACGCGCCCAGCACGGCCGTGGCCAGGGCGGTGAAGGCCGCGAAGGCCATCTGGACCAGGTGCAACACGCCCAGCGGCGCCATGGCCGCCAGCGCCACCCTGGACGGCTGGCGCCACAGCAACAGCGCCGCGCCCGCCGCCGTCAGCACAAAGCCGGACAGGGCGGCGGAGACCAGGTCGCTCCCACCGCCCCGCCCATAGGTCCCAGTGAACCACGCGCCCAGCATCCACACCGCCGCTGCGGTGAGACAGGAGGCGGCGGAGAGGGTTGTCATGAGGATTGTCTCCGGAAAGCTGCTCTGGTGGAGTGTCAGCGTGCCGTGTGCATGGGGCGTCCAGATCGACTGAAAGCGCGGCCCTGAAGCGGTGCAGGAGAGGGACCGGCCGGCAGATTTTCTTCGCTTGCCGAATGTGGTAATACCTGTGCTCGTTCAAGTAAGGATTTCACAATGAGCTACGCGCTCACCAGCAAGGGTCAGGTCACGATCCCCAAAGGCGTCCGTGAAAGCCTCGGCGTCGGCCCGGGAGAGCGGATCGAGTTCCGGATCAACGACCGGGGCGAGGTCGTCATCGAGCGCGCCGACGGGAAGCCGCGGGCCGAGAGCCGGTTCGCGACTGTGCGCGGTATCTGGGCTGGCCGTGGCTTCACAACCGACGAGATCATGGCCATGACCCGCGGCGAGCCTGAGTGACATTCGTCGACACGAACGTCCTGCTGGACCTTGTCATCAACGATCCTCATTGGGCGACGTGGTCTCAAGCGAACCTTGAAGCCGCCGCCCTGTCAGGACCGCCGCAGATCAACGAGGTCGTCTACGCCGAACTGGCGACGGGCGCCGACTCGCTCGACGAGGTTGAGGAGTTCCTGAGCATCACCGGCATCGACGTCGCCCCGACGCCTCGCCAAGCGCTATTCCTGGCCGCCAAGGCCTTCGCAGCCTATCGCGCGCGGGGCGGTCGACGAACGGGCGTGTTGCCAGACTTCTTCATCGGCGCCCACGCCGCCATCCTCGGCGCGCCGCTACTCACCCGCGATCCGCGGCGCTACCGGACCTACTTTCCGACCCTGGAACTGATCGCCCCCTGACAACCCTTCCCTCGGCCTCCGAAAGAGGGGATAGACCGCCGCTTCCCCACCTCCCCTGCCCGACGCGTAACCTCTCCCCCATGGCCGCCCCGATCCTCGCCCTCAAAGACGTCCGCCTCGCCGATGGCGCGACCATGCTGTTCGACGGCGTGGACCTGGCGATCGAACCGGGCGTGCGCGCCTCGCTGGTCGGGCGCAACGGGGCGGGCAAGTCGACGCTGATGCGGATCCTGACCGGGGCCATCGAGCCGGACGCCGGCGATCGCTTCGTCAGCCCGGGCGTGCGCATCGTGGTCGTGCCGCAGGAGCCGGTGATCGTCGGCGAGACCCTGCTGGACCACTGCGAGGCCGGCGGCGCGACCCACTACGAGGCCGAGGCCGAGCTGATGGCCTTCGGCCTCGACCCGGCCAAGTCCACGAAGGGCCTCTCCGGCGGCGAGATCCGCCGTGTCGCGCTGGCCCGCGCCTTCGCCGAGCAGCCGGACGTGCTCCTGCTGGACGAGCCGACCAACCACCTGGACATCTTCGCCATCCAGACACTGGAGGAGAAGATCTCCGCCAGCCGCTCGGCCGCTCTGATCGTCAGCCACGACCGCGCCTTCCTCGAACGCGTGACCCGCCGCTGCTTCTGGCTGGAGAGCCGCAAGGTGCGCCGGCTGGACAAGGGGTTCGAGGCCTTCGACGAGTGGTCCGAAGCGATCCTCGAGGCCGAGGCCGACGAGTTCCGCCGGCTGAACAAGGCCATCGAGCGCGAGCAGCACTGGATGGCGCGCGGCGTCACCGGCCGCCGGGCCCGCAACGAGGGCCGTCGCCGCCGGCTGGTCGCCATGCGCCAGCAGAAGGCCACCGTCCTGAAGGAAGCGCGCGGCCAGCTGACCATGGGCATGGCCAGCGGCGACACCTCCGGCAAGCGGGTGGCCGAGGCCAAGGGGCTCAGCAAGGCGTTCGGCGAGCGGGTCATCGTCAAGGGTTTCTCGACCCGCATCCAGCGCGGCGACCGGGTCGCCATCGTCGGTCCCAACGGGGCCGGCAAGACGACGCTGGTCAAGCTGCTGCTCGGCGAGCTGGCCGCGGACGCCGGTGAAGTGAAGCTGGGGACCGGCCTGGAGATCGCCTACATCGACCAGGCGCGCGGCGAGCTGAAGGAGGGGCAGACCCTCTGGGACGTGCTGACCGACGGCGGCGGCGACCAGATCATGGTGCGCGGAAGCCCGCGTCACGTCGCCGGCTACGCCAAGGAATTCCTGTTCCAGGACAAACAGTTGCGCCAGCCGGTCTCCAGCCTGTCGGGCGGCGAGCGCAACCGCCTGCTGCTGGCCAGGGCGTTGGCGCGGCCGGCCAACCTGCTGGTGCTCGACGAGCCGACCAACGACCTCGACATGGAGACGCTCGACCTGCTCGAGGATCTGCTGGCCGACTTCGACGGCACGCTGATCCTGGTCAGCCACGACCGCGACTTCATCGACCGGCTGGCCAGCTCGACCATCGCGCTGGACGGCCGCGGCCGGGTGGTGGAGACGCCGGGGGGCTGGACCGACTTCCTCGAGCAGAACCCGGGCTTTTTCGACGCCCCGGAGACGCAGACCGCGAAGCCCGCCGCCAAGCCGGCGGAGGCCCCGAAGAAGGCCGCCGCCAAGCTCAGCTACAAGGACCAGCGCCGGCTCGAGGAGCTTGACGCGCTGGTCCACAAGCTGCCGGGCGAGATCGCGGAGCTGGAGGCCAGCCTTGCCGATCCCACGCTCTACAGCCGTGATCCGGCCGGCTTCGACCGGATCATGAAGGCCAGCCAGAAGGCCCGCGCGGAGCTTACTTCGGCCGAGGAGGAGTGGCTGGCCTTAGAAGAGAAGCGAGAAGGCCTCGGCGCCTAGGCGGCGTCTGATCGGGCCTGGGGACCAGCAGGCTGCCCATGAGTCCGAAGGACAGCATGGCGTGGTCCATCTTCGATAGGTTCATCTCGGCATCTCCTGCAGCCGGTGGAACAAGAGACGCGGCGGCCTGCAGGGTGTGCTGTTTCAGATGCCCTCGTGGTCGACTGTGCGTCGCCGATCAGCCTGCCGGACCCGATTCCAATGACGCAAGAGGACGATCCGGGTCCGGATTAAATCCGTGGGCGGAAACTGCGTCTTTTCAATATCTTGCAGTCGAAAAACTTTCTCGAAGGCTTAACCTTTCGCCGGCTCTGCAAGCGCCTCCAGCCACGCCAGCGCCAGCGGGCCGGCCTTCAGGGCGGAGGCATTGTGGTCGACGGGGCCGAGGTCGATGGCCCGGGCGTCGGCGCCGGCGCTGGCGAACATCCGGGCGGTGGTCACCGATTCCTTGGGCGTCACGTCGATGTCTGCGGAGCCGTAGTAGAGCCTCACCGACGCCTTCGGCTTGAAATGGCTGACCTCGTTGGCCGCCGCCGCATCCACCAGCCAGTGGGTTCCCTGGCCGTCCAGGGCCGCGAGGAACTCCGGGACAAACAGCCGGCGTGGATCCTTCGGCAGGGCGGCGATGATCTCGTCGGGCTTGTGCGGCTGGTCGTAGAGCCGGCGCGCCAGAGCGGCCATCTCCGGCGTCAGGGCGCTGTCCAGCGGCTGGGCGTAGCGTGCCGCCAGCCCCCGGGCGAGGTAGCTGAGATAGAGCGAGGCCTGCACCGCCTGGCCGGTCATGGCCGCCGGCAGGCTGATCGTGCGCAGGTTGGGCGCCGCCGCGACCGGCGCGCAGCCCAGCACCGGCCGCCCCGCCGCCTCCAGCGCCCGCTGGGTCGCCAGACTGGCGTGGCCGCCCTGCGAGAAGCCGATCAGGAACGGCGGCGCGCCGGGCACACCCGGGATCTCCTTCACCACGTCAAGCAGGCCGATCACCGCCGCGGCGGTGTCGTCGGCGGCATAGTAAGTGTGGACCAGCGGCGAGACGCCGAGGCCGAGATAGTCCGCCGCGACGGCCGCATAGCCGTTGGCGCCGAACACGATCGCGGCGGCCAGCCCCTCGGTCGAGAGATTGGACGGCACGTCCGACCGCGTGGTGGTGGTGCCGTGCTGCCAGCTGACCAGCCCCCGCGCCGCCACGCCGCGCGGCAGGGCCAACAGGCCGCTGAGGCGGACCGGCCGCCCCTGCCCGTCCCGGCCCGGATAGACCACGCTCCAGCAATCGACCGCATGGCGGACCGTGATCCCCTTGACCCCGGCCAGCGTCAGCAGCGCCCGGCTCTTGAGGGGCGAGTAGGAGCCCTTGAAGGTCAGGGTCACGCCGTCGGGCCCGGTCAGCGCCGGCGCCCGTCCGCAGCCGGCGAGACCCAGTCCCGCCGCCGCGCCGGTCAGAAACGTCCTGCGCCGCATCCTGCCCTCCCCGGTAGAGATCGACAGCGCCAGCAAGCCAGCGGCACGCCGGCGGGTCAATCCGTCCTTGCCGTCCAAAGCCGGCTGGCCCAACTGTCCGGCAAGCGAGGAGAGACGCATGAAGGCGCTGCTGACCGCGAAGACCGACGCCAGCCTGAAGACGGACCTGACCCAGCTGGCCGACGATCAGCTCGGCGAGGGCGACGTCACCGTCCGGGTCGAGTGGTCGACCGTCAACTACAAGGACGCCCTGGCGCTGTCGGGGCGCGGCAAGATCATGCAGACCCTGCCGCTGGTCGGCGGCATCGACCTGGCGGGCGTGGTCGAGGCTTCGGACTCGCCGGACCTCAAGCCGGGCGACCGGGTGCTGCTCAACGGCTGGGGCCTGAGCCAGACGCACAACGGCGGCTATGCCGAAAAGGCCCGCGTGCCGGCCGACTGGCTGATCCCGACGCCTGAGGCCTTCTCCAGCCGGGACGCCATGGCCATCGGCACGGCCGGCTACACGGCCATGCTCTGCATCCTGGCGCTGGAGCGCGGCGGCGTCACCCCGGCCAGCGGCGACGTGCTGGTCACGGGCGCGAACGGCGGCGTCGGCTCGATCGCCGTCGCCCTGCTGGCGAAGCTGGGCTACCGCGTCATCGCCTCCACGGGCCGCCCGGCCGAGGCCGAGTACCTGAAGGCACTGGGCGCCGCAGAGGTCATCGACCGGGCCGAGCTCTCCGAACCGGGCCGCCCGCTGGGCGCCGAGCGCTGGGCCGGGGTGGTCGACTCGGTCGGCAGCCACACCCTCGCCAACGCCCTGGCCCAGACCCGCTACGGCGGCGTGGTCGCGGCCTGCGGCCTGGCCCAGGGCATGGACCTGCCGGCGACCGTGGCCCCGTTCATCCTGCGCGGCGTGACCCTGGCCGGCATCGACTCGGTCAACGCGCCCCGCGCGATCCGGCTGGAGGCCTGGGCGCGGTTGGCCAGGGACCTCGACCCGGCGAAGCTGGCCCTGGCGACTGAGGAGATCGGGCTGGAGGATGTGCCGGACGCGATCAACCGCCTGTTCGAGGGCAAGGTCCGCGGACGGCTGGTCGTGCGCGTCTCCTGAGGCCGCGATCACGCCTCGGCGCCGGTTTGCAGGGGCGGGCGGAAGGCTAAACTCGGGGGAGATCAGGGAAGGAAGGTCATGAGCGACGCTGTCGGCCCCGGCGATCTGGTTCTCTGCGTCAACGCCGCCCCGAACCATATGACAGGCGAGCCGGTGCCGCTGCAGGCGGGCGAGACCTATCGCGTCTGGACGGTCCTGGACTTCGAATGCCCCTGCGGCCGCTCGGACGCCCTGATCGACATCGGCATCGGCTGGGCCTGGTGCCAGTCGCGATTCCGCATCCTGCCCAAGCCGAAGTTCGAGGCGAAGCCGAAGAAGGCGACCGCCCCGAAGGAGAAGGAGCGGGTGCGGTAGTCACGCCAGCCCCGGACAGCAGAAAGGGCGGGGCCTCGCGGCGCCCGCCCTTCCCAATTCCAGCGCAGGATCAGCCGCTTACGCGGCCTTGCCGAAGCTCAGGCCTTCGTAGCGGCGCAGGTGATGGTCGACCGAGCCGAACAGGCCCTCGATCATCGTGGCGCGCTTGAAGTAGTGGCCGATGGCCAGCTCGTCGGTCATGCCCATGCCGCCGTGGATCTGGATGGCGTTCTGGCCGACGAACTTGCAGGCCTTGCCGATTTGGACCTTGGCGGCCGAGACGGCCTTGGCGCGCTCGGCGTCGTCGGTGACCTTGATGGTGGCCATGTAGGTCATCGAGACCGACTGCTCGACGTTCATGAACATGTCGACCATCCGGTGCTGCAGCACCTGGAAGTTGGCGATGGCGGTGCCGAACTGCTTGCGCTGCTTGGCGTACTCGAGGGTGCCGGTGTGCAGCTGGCGCATGGCGCCGACGGCCTCGGCGCAGACGGCGGCGGTGGCCTCGTCGATCACCTTGTTGACCAGCGGCAGGCACGCGCCTTCCTGGCCGACCAGGGCGTCGGCGCCGACCGCCACGTTCTCGAAGTAGACCTCGGAGGCGCGGCCGCCGTCGACGGTCGGGTAGTCGCGGGTGGTGACGCCCTTGGCGCCCTTCTCGACGATGAACACCGAGACGCCGCTCTCCTCGCGCTGGCCGCCGCCGGTGCGGGCGGTGACGATCAGGTGCGTGGCCCAGGGGGCGCCGACGACGACGGCCTTGTGGCCGTTGATCACCCAGCCGGCGCCGTCCTTCTTGGCGGTGGTTTTCAGATCCTGCCAGGTGTAGCGGGCCTGCGGCTCGGCGTAGGCGAAGGCGAAGATGGTCTCGCCGCCGATGACGCCGCCGATCAGGTCGGCCGCATTGGCGTGGCCCGAGTGCTTCAGGAAGCCGCCGCCGATCACGACCGTGCCGAGGTAGGGCTCGACGACCAGCGCCTTACCGAACTCCTCCATGACGATCATGTTCTCGATGGCGCCGCCGCCCAGGCCGCCCAGCTCTTCGGAGAACGGCGCGCCCAGGATGCCCAGTTCATTGGCGAAGGCCGACCAGATGGCCGGATCGCGGCCAGCGTCCGACGAGATCATCTTCCGGCGCTTGTCGAAGTCGTAGTTGTCCTGGAGGTAGCTGGCGACCGTGTCGCGCAGCATCGACTGTTCTTCGGTGAAGTTGAAATCCATGGGGCGTCCCTGACGAGCGTGCTTATCGTTGTCGGTTCAGATTGGCGGCGAAACTAGAGACCCAGCACCATCTTGGCGATGATGTTGCGCTGGATCTCGTTGGAGCCGCCGTAGATCGAGGTCTTGCGGGTGTTGAAGTAGGCGCCGGCGCGGCCGACGGCGGAGTCGGGGCCGATCTTGGCGTTGTCGCCCATGCCGCGCAGGTAGGGCGCGCCATAGTGGCCCGAGGCCTCCAGGGCGAGCTCGGTCAGGCGCTGCTGGATCTCCGTGCCCTTGATCTTGAGCAGCGAGGATTCCGGTCCGGGGCCCTTGCCGGCGCTCTCAGCGGCCAGGGTGCGCAGCTCGGTGAACTCCAGCGCCGTCAGGTCGATCTCCAGCTCGGCGACCTTGCGCTTGAAGTCGGCGTCCTGGATCAGCGGCTTGCCGTCGTCGCCCAGCTCGACCGAGGCCATCTCGCGGACCTTCTCGACGCCGCGCTTGGAGCGGGCGACGCCGGCGATGCCGCTGCGCTCGTGGGCGAGCAGGAACTTGGCGCAGGTCCAGCCCTTGTTCTCCTCATAGACGCGGTTCTCGACCGGCACCTTGACGTTCTCGAGCCAGACCTCGTTGACCTCGTGGCCGCCTTCCAGGGTCGTGATGCGGCGCACCTCGATGCCCGGGCTCTTCATGTCGATCAGCAGGAAGGAGATGCCTTCCTGGATCTTGGCGTCGGGGTTGGTGCGGACCAGGAAGAAGCCCCAGTCGGCGTGCTGGGCCAGGGTGGTCCAGGTCTTCTGGCCGTTGACCAGATAGTATTCCTTGCCGTCGTCGCCGGTGATGCGCTCGGCCTTGGTCTTCAGCGAGGCCAGGTCGGAGCCGGCGCCCGGCTCGCTGTAGCCCTGGCACCACCATTCCTCGCCGTTGTAGATCTTCGGCAGGAAGCGTTCCTTCTGCTCCGGCGTGCCGAAGGTGTAGATCACCGGGGCGACCATCACGACGCCGAACGGCAGCACCGGCAGCGCGTCGGCGCGGGCCAGCTCCTCGGAGAAGATGTACTTCTGCGTCGAGGTCCAGTCGGTGCCGCCCAGGGCCTTGGGCCAGCTCGGCGCGACCCAGCCCTTCTTGGCCAGCACCTTGTGCCAGCTGAGGTAGTCTTCCTTGGTGAGATCGTCGCCCTCGTCCTGCTTGCCGCGGAGGTGGGCAGGGTAGTTTTCTTCGATGAAGGCGCGGACCTCGGCGCGGAACGCGTTGTCTTCGGCGGAGAATTCGAGGTTCATTTGGGGCTCCCGGCGCGGCCTCTGAGGGGGCCGTTTTCAGTCGGGCGCGACCATAGCGGCCGAACAGTTGTTTGGAAAGATGACGCGAGCGTCAACGTAAAGCAGGCGGCCCGCCTACAGCAGATCCCAGCAGTGTTTCAGGGACGTGCTTCCGTCGTCCGGCAGCGCCGCGGCGGCGGCGAGCCGGCGCCCGACCTCTTTCGGTGTGACGCCCTCCCTCGGCGCGACCTGATAGGCGTAGGCCTCCGCCCTGCCCTGCCAGGGACGGGCCATGTCGTCGTCGGGAATGCGACGATTGTGGCGGACCAGCTCGCCGTAGCAGGCGGCGGCCTCGTCGACGTTGGGCGGCGGTCCGGCGAAGACAACCGGGATTCGCACCACGCCGCCCGTGACCGGCGCGCCGTCGGCCAGCACCGGCTTCATCCTGTAGAGGCGGGCGATCTTCAGGGCCGCCTCGCCGAAGCCCATGCCCTCCGGGTCTTCCTGCACAATCCCGCAAGCGTCGAGCAGGCCGGTCTCCAGCACCTTGCAGGTCAGCGTGATCTTGCCACCGAGCCGGGCCTTGCGGGCCGCATCGGGATAGACGCGAGCGATGTCGTCGGGGCTGGGTCTGCGCACCCAGTTGGGTCGCTGAACGGCGGACGGACGCGGCGGCCCAGCGACGGGCGCGGGCTGCGGGGGAAGCGCCGGGGCCGGAGGCTCGGTGGCCATGGAGAGCGCGAGGATCAAGGCCGCGATCATCCTACGCGCACCAGTCGGCGCTGATCTCGCCGCGGCTCATCGCCGCCCGCGTGGCCTTCAGCCGCGCATCGATGGCGGGGCCGTCGAGCTTCTGATCAAGGGCGTGGGCCTGGATGAGCAGCCAGAGATAGGCCATCTGGCCGGTCCGGCCCGGCTCGGGCGCATCGGACTTGCCGTCGGCGAGGCCGACGAAACAGCGAAGGGCCTCGTCCAGGTCAGGATGGGTGAAGTCCGCCTCCGGCAATTTGAACTGCACCGGAACGCGCACGGTCGCCCCGTCGACGGCCTTGCCGTTCACGGTCTGGGGACTCATGCGAAAGTCGCCGGCGATGCGCAGCGCCGCGGCGCCGAACCCGTAGTCGGCCGGCGTCTCGCTCTCGACCACGCAGTCCTTCAGCAGGGTGTCGACGCCGACGCGGCACCGCAGGACCGCCCGGCCCTCGACCTCGTCGCGCCAGGCCGGCTTCGGATAGGCCTCTTCGAACTGTTCAGCCGTCGGGACGACCAGCCAGTCGGGGTTTTTCACCACTGACGGCGCGGCGAGCAGAAGAACGACGGCGGCGGACAAAGACGCGAGCACTTGAACCCCCCGGGGACCAACCCAACGACTCCACCCTAGCGGGCGCCGCGCCAAAAAAGAACGCCCCGTCCCGAGGGACGAGGCGCCAAGGCTACTGGGTGCTCGATCAGTAGTGCGGGTCGTCAGCCGGCGAGACTGGCGCAGACGCCGGCCAGTTCCGCCGCGATTTCGGCCTTGCCGCCTTCGCGGGCCGAACGGAGTTCGCGGGCGGCGTCGGCCTTGGCGTTGAAGGCCTTGTCCACGATGAAGTCGGCGCGGCCGCGCTTGTTGGCCTTGATGACGGCGTCGAACTTGGCGGAGTCTTCACCGGCCAAGCCGGCGCAGCGCGAGACCTTGATGAACTGGGTGTCGCTCAGGCGGGCCTGCGCGAAGGCGGCGGTGGCGGTCAGCCCCGAGACGGCGGTCGCGGCGATAACGGCGGCGGTAAGGATACGCATGGGTCGCTCCATCTCCCTGATTGGTGCAACGGAATGATGCTTGCGACGATCTGTATTCACAAATTAAATACAAGACAGACTCGAACAATTACACAGAATTCATATCTTACAAGACTGTAATCATCATGTCGAAAACATGACGATATCGCGGCGTACTGGTATCGCTTGAAACGCCCGTTCGGGACGGCGATGCTGGCGGCATGATCCACGAACCGGCGACCGCCAGTTCGCCCCTGCGCATGGAGGCGGAGGGGCTGAACGATTTCCTGCTGCGGGCCTTCCCGGCGGCGGATCCGGCGATGATGCCGCGCATCGTTCGCGTGAGCCCCGGGCTTGTCGAGCTGGTCCAGGCCACGGGCGAGCGGAATCTGCGCCCCGGCGGGGTGATCTCGGGCCCGACGCTGATGAGCATGGCCGACACAGCCGCCTACGCCCTGATGCTGGCCCACCTCGGCGAGGTGGCCATGGCGGTGACCACCAGCCTGACCATCCATTTCCTGCGCCCCTGCGCGCCGGGCGACCTGCACGCGGAAGCGACGATGCTGCGGCTGGGCCGCCGGATCGGAACTTGCGATGTGCTGATGTGGACCGAGGGCCGCGGTCGCCCCGCCGCCAAGGCCACGGTCGCCTACGCCATTCCCGAGGGAGCCAACCCGTGACCCCGCCCGCCGCGCCGCCCAAGGCGATCGCCACCCCCTGCATCAAGGTCTGCATCGTCGACCCGGAAAGCAGCCTGTGCCTGGGCTGCCACCGCACCCTGATGGAGATCGCCGGCTGGGCGAGGTTGCCGGAGACCGAGCGCGAGCGGCTGATGGCGGAACTGCCCGGGCGCCGGTCGCGGATCCGACCGGAGAAGCTGGGGCTGGGGTGAGGCCCTCCCTCCCCCTTGTGGGGAAGGTGGACCGGCGAGCGCAGCGAGACGAGAGAGGGGGCAACCAGCGATCCGCGCCTGGCGCAGCAGGCGGCCATCACTTGCCCCACCCTGCCCTACTTCGCAGGGCTGTCCCTCCCCACAAGGGGGAGGGAGTACGAACGCCTTAACCAGACCTTGCACCCGTTCACGCGTTGCAAACCGACGCCCGCCTACAGTGCGCGGCGAAGAGGGGCGGCAACGCCTCCGCAAGCCAGAAGGCGGGGTTTGGTGATGATCAGGGTGCTGGCGATCGGCTGTATCGCGGCGTTGTCGGCCCTCGGCGCGGCGCGCACGGTGGCGAGCCTTGACGACTCCGCCCAGGCGGCGCCGGTCCTGCGGGCCGAGGCCGCCGTCCACGCGCCCGGCCCCGTCGCAGCCACTCGGGCCCAGGTCGCCAAGGGCGCGGACGGTCACTATTGGGCCGAGGCCGTCGTTGACGGCAAGGCCGTGCGCTTCCTGGTCGACACCGGCGCCACCGCCGTCGCCCTGACCGCGGCCGACGCCCGGCGGCTGGGCTACGAGCCGGCCGACCTCGACTATCGCTACGACGTGGTCACCGCCGAAGGGAAGGTGAAGGCCGCCGCCGTGCGCCTGGCCTCGGTCTCGATCGCCGGCGCTCGCGTCGAGAACGTCGACGCCCTGATCCTCGAGCGCGGCCTTGAGACCTCGCTGCTGGGCATGAGCTACCTGGGCAAGCTGCAGTCGTTCGAGGCCACGCGCACGGCGCTGATCCTGAAGCCCTAGAGCACGATGGCATCAGACGGAATCGTCTGATGGCTGAATCGTGCTCTAGAATCAAAGGTGTAGAGCCTGATTCAGGGTTCAGACTGTTCCATCTGAACCCATCAGGCTCTAGCGCCGCTTCACGGGCTCCGGCATTTCCGGCGACAGGGCCCGGATCACCTCGCCGGCGTCGAGCACCATGCCGTCGACCATGCCCGGCCCGCCCGGATCGCCGAACATCACCAGGGTGTTGTCGAGCTTTGATCGCGTCGGCCCCATCATGAACCCCGCATGGCCGCGGTGGCGAGCCATCAGCGCGGCGTGCAGCAGGATGGCTTCGCCGCCGGCCTGGCCGTAGGCGCCGTAGGCGAACATCAACTCACCATTGTACTTCGACTTTTCGGTCCGCTTCACGAGATAGCGCGACTTGCCGGTGTTCCACACCGCGCGGGTATAGGCAGCGTGGCCGTTCTTCACGTAGGGCCGCAGGGCCCCGAACAGGGCCTTGGTCTCGTCCGCGGGTTCGGCCAGGGCGGCCGCCTCGATGGCCAGCCCCTCGGCGCGGATATCGGCCGGCGTGCGGGCCAGCGCGCCGGTCAGCTCGGCCGGACTCGCCCCGGCCTGCAAGCGCTCGGTCAGCACCGCCACGGCCGGAGCCTTGGGCGCCAGCCAGCGCGACCGAGCCGCGAATGAAGCCCGGGCCTCCGCGACCTTTCCGTCCGCCAGCTTGCGGCCGACGGCCTGGAAATCGAGCAGCTCCTCGGCCTGGCTGATCACGGAGGCGCTCTCGCTGGCCTTGCCGCTGCGGATCAGTTTCTCGACCGCGGCCCGGGCCTCGACAGCGACCTCGTCCGACCGCTTCAGGTCGCCGGCCAGCATGTAGGCCGCCGACCGCCGCGCCAGGCTCAGGGTCATCGGCTCGGCGTCGGAGAAGAAGGCCTTGTGAAGGGCGTCGAACCGCTCCAGGTCGGCCGCCGCGCCGGCGAAGTCGCCGGCCCATAGCTTCGCCTCGTAGCGCGCGAACAGCGCCGGCGGGTAGATGCGCGCGAACCGGTCGAAAAAGGCCTGCTTCTCCGGCGTCATGTCGGCCGTCAGGTTGGCGTAGGACAGGGCGCGCAGCTGGGTCAGCACGTCGTAGGGCGCGATCTCGGCCATCGCCAGGGCGAGCTTCTCCGCCTCGGCGGTCTTGCCCTGGCGAACCAGGGCGGCGGCCTCCAGCTCCATGATCGACACGCCCATGGTGCGCTTGAAGTCGGGCTCGGCGGCCGGTCCTGGGGCGGCGGCCGCGGCGCCGCGGATGTCGGCCAGGGCGGCGTCGTAGTCCTTGGCTTCGATGCGATGGACGCCGCGCGCCAGCTGCAGCTGGACCTTGCGCAGATCGGCGGTTTCCCTGGCCAGGGCCTGGTCGCAGGCGGCGACGCCCTCGGCGCCCTTCAGCCGCTTGGCGACATCGCCGGTCTCCGGCGCGCCGACCAGACCGCCGACGATGCCGCCGGTCGCGGTGATGGCCAGCAGATAGGCGGCCGCCTCCCCCACGCTCATGTCGGCCGGCTGGCCGTCGCACTGGACCCAGGCCGACCCGGTCTCCTTCTTCGACGGCGCCGGCGTCGCCGGCTCGGCCGCGACCGCTTGGCCGGCCACGGAAACGCAGACGGCCACGGCCGCCGCGGTGTTGAGCATGCGATTCACGCGAAATCCCCCGAACCTCGTGCGCCACTCTTAGCAAGCCGTGGAACCGCCGCAACCTGGCATTGCGGCCGAGGGGCGGCCTCCTGCTCGCCTAGGTTCGGCGATCCGGCGACTTGGGGTCAGGCCGCGTCCCGGCGTCGCTCGACGGCCTCGCGCACCGCCGCCAGGGCGGAGTCGACGACCTCCAGGCCGGCCCCCGGCTTGACGCCCTCGACCGTCAGGATCCGCCGCCAAGCCCGGGCGCCGGGCATGCCGTGGAACAGGCCCAGCATGTGCCGGGTCATCGCGGCCAGATGCCAGCCCTCGGCCAGTCGGGCGGCGAGGTAGGGCTTGTAGGCTTCGACGGCCTGGAAGGGGTCGACGTCCGCCGCGGCCTCGCCGAACAGCCGCCGGTCGACCTGTCCCAGCAGCGCCGGCTCGTGGTAGGCGGCGCGGCCGAGCATGACGCCGTCCACGCCCTGCGCCAGATGCGCCTCCGCCGCGTGCAGCCCTGGCACGCCGCCGTTGAGCACGATGGTCAGGTGCGGCCGCGCGCGCTTGAGCCGCTGGACCAGCGGATAGTCGAGGGGCGGGACGTCGCGGTTCTCCTTGGGCGACAGCCCCTTCAGCCAGGCCTTGCGGGCGTGGACGATGAAGGTGGTCACGCCGGCCCGCGCCGACAGGTCGACCAGGTCGAATAGGCTCTGCTCGGGGTCCTGGTCGTCGACGCCGATGCGGCATTTCACGGTCACCGGGACCTTCACGGCCGCGATCATCGTCGCCATGCAATCCGCCACCAGCGCCGGCTCGCGCATCAGGCAGGCGCCGAAGCGGCCGCTCTGCACCCGGTCCGACGGGCAGCCGACGTTGAGGTTGATCTCGTCGTAGCCGAGGTCCTCGCCGATCCTCGCCGAGGCGGCCAGGTCGGCCGGCTCCGACCCGCCCAGCTGCAGCGCGACGGGATGCTCGACCGCGTCATAGCCCAGCAGCCGCTCGCGATCGCCGTGCAGCACCGCGCCGGTCGTGACCATCTCGGTATAGAGCAGCGCCCGTCGCGTCAGGACCCGGTGAAACGCCCGGCAGTGCCGGTCCGTCCAGTCCATCATGGGCGCAACGGACAGCCTATGGGATTGATATTTCTGCACTTTTCTTGTAACTTCAATCCGTTAGATCGGCCTCGTGTACACCGATTTTACGACCCAATACGCCATTCCACGCCACGCTTCTCCGCCCGACTGTACACATAGGGGACACGAAATTGGCCTCCTTCGTGAAGCTTCCATCCGGGTCCTGGCGGGCCGTCGTGCGGCGCAAGAGCCGCTATATCAGCGAGACCTTCCGGCGCAAGGACGACGCCCGCGCGTGGGCCTTGGACGCCGAGCGCCAGATCGATCGCGGCGAGGCGCCCAAGGCCTCGCGCACCGCGAAGCTGCGGACCTTCGGCGACCTGATCGACCTCCACATCGAAGACATGAAGGAGGTCGGCCGCGCGCCGGGCCGGTCCAAGGACGCCACCCTCGCCATGCTCAAGCGGGAGTTGGGCGGCCGCAACATGGCCGAGCTGGACCGCGACCGGATCATCCGCTTCGGCCGCGCGAGGGCCGAACAGGGCGCGGGGCCGGTGACCCTCGGCATCGACATCGGCACAATCAAGCTGGTGCTGTCCCATGCCGCAGCGGTGCATGGCGTGGCCGTGCCGGTCGAGCCGGTGGACCTGGCGCGCATCGCCCTCAAACGCCTGGGCCTGGTCGGCAAGGGCAATGAGCGCGACCGGCGGCCGACCGACAACGATCTGGCCAAGCTGATCGCCCACTTTGACGGCAACCCGCGCCAGGTCATCCCCATGGGCCGGATCATAAAGTTCGCGGTTGCGACCGCCATGCGCCAGGAGGAAATCTGCCGCGTGACCTGGAGCGATCTCAACACGCGGACCAAGATGCTGACGATCCGCGACCGCAAGGACCCGCGCGAGAAGAAGGGCAAGCCCTCGGATTTCAACCTAGCGCAGCGCCTTTCGAAGGACTGTCGGTGCACGGCGGGGGGCATCTCGTGCTCCGATTTGAATCGCTGCGGGGCCTGAGCAATCTTCTGGGGATGACCATTTCACTCCTCCGATTGCCCGATGGAGCTTGCTCGCTGGAGTTCGCCACGGAGGATATCGACCGAGTTCGCGCGGCTCTTCAGCGGAAGTACGGAACGCCCGACGTCGAGCGATATCCCACGCTCACGGTCTACAAATTCCCGATGGCGTCTCTGACCTTCCAAAATGAGTGGGACGATCCCTGCCTAATATCGAGCAGCGAGATCGGCGTGGAGATGCTGGAACACCTCGCAAAGGAGCTGGGCTGAATCGGGTGTTAGCGCGCTGAATCGAACCGCCTCGCACAACCGGATACTCAAGCGAACGTGAACGCCTGCGGTACAAAATCCGCACACGCCGCCCGCTAACCCACTGAAATCAATGCCTCGTTTGTCCAGTCCATCATCGGGGCGACGCTGAGCCTAAAGGATTGATCGTTCTGCACTTTAGTCGTGAATTTCAGGAGTTGAACCCGGGGCGCGTTGGCCGTCTTACGCCATCACAGGACGCTTTTCGCGGCTTTTCGGCGGGTCGGCGCCCTGGGCGGCCGTCAGTCGGACGCCTGACGCCGGTGCCGCGCCGGGACCAGGCCGTGGCGGGTCATCTTGTCGTAAAGCGTCTTTCGGGGAAGTCGCAGCTCGGCGAGGACCTGGCGGATGTCGCCGCGGTGGCGGGTCAGGGACTCCCGGATCAACTCTGCCTCGTAGGCCTGGACCCGTTGAACCAGTCCGGCGTCCGGCGGACTCTCCGGTTCGAGCGGCGCGAGACCCACCGCGACCTGGCTGGCGTAGTTGGCCAGCTCCCGCAGATTGCCCGGCCAGTCGTGCTCGAGCAGACGGCGGCGGACGGCGTGATCCACCTGGGGAACCTCGCGTCCAAGCCGGCTCGCCGCGCGGCTCAGGAAGCGGGCGAACAGCAAGGGCACGTCCTCGCGCCGTTCCCGGAGGGGCGGCATGCGCAGGCGGACGACGTTGAGGCGGTAGAAGAGATCCTCCCGCAGGGCGCCGCTGTTGACCGCTTCCACAGGATCGCCCTTGGTCGCGGCCAGCACCCGCAGGTCCAGGGCGTGAGGCTCCGCCGCGCCGACGGGCAGGACCTCGCGCTCTTCAAGCACCCGCAGCAGCAGAAGCTGGGCCGCGCGCGGCGCCAGATCGATCTCGTCGAGAAACAGCGTCCCGCGGTTGGACCGCTCGATCTGACCCTCCCGACGCCGGAACGCGCCGGTGACGTCGCCCATGAGCAGGCTCTCCAGTCCGCTCTCGGGCAGCGCCGCGCAGGACACCGCCACGAAGGGACGGAGACGCCGGCGCCCCGCGCCGTGGATCGCGCGCGCGACGGCCTCCTTTCCGGAGCCGGTCTCGCCCTCGATCAGCACATCCACCTCGGCGTCCGCGAGCCGTTGGATAGCGCCGCGAAGCGCTTCGACGGGCCGGCTCACGCCGCTGAGCGGAATCGATCCCTCGTCGTTGGCGGCGAGGGCGGCGAGCCTGCGGTTGTCGAGCACCAGCGCGCGCTTCTCCAACGCCCGGCCAAGCGTCTCGATCAGGCGTTCCGGCGCGAAGGGCTTGGCGAGAAAGTCATAGGCGCCGCGCTTCATGGCCTCGACGGCTTCGGCGATGTCCCCGTGCCCTGTCATCATCACGACCGGGATGTCGGGATCGACGGCGCTCAGCCGCTCGACCAACTGGCGGCCGTCCATGCCGGGCATGCGCAGGTCGGTGACCACCACGCCCTCGAAGCGGTCGTCGATCGCCTTCAGCGCCGCCTCGGCCGACGAGAATGAGGCCACCGTCAGGCCGTCCAGCTCAAGCCGCTCGGCGAGGGCGTCCCGGAACGACTCGTCATCATCGACGAGGGCGACGCGGCGGAGGACGTCGAAGGTCATGGGGCCTTCGCCAGCCGGATGACGAAGCGGGCGCCGGTCGGCGAGGGTTCAAGCGACAGTTCGCCGCCGAACGCCGCGACGATGTCCCGGCTGATGACAAGGCCAAGGCCCATGCCGTCCCGCTTGCTGGTGGTGAACGGCGTGAACAGTCGCGCCTGAACGGCGGGCGCGACCCCGGGCCCGTTGTCCGTGATCTGGATGCTCACCGCCTTGCCCTTGACGGCGACCTCAAGGGCGATGGCCGGATCGGGCGTTCCGTCCAGCGCCTCAATCGCGTTCTGCAGGACGTTCAGCACCACCTGTTCCAGGCGGTTGCGCTCGGCGAGGACAGCCAGCCCGCTCGCCGCCCGCCGCCGGTTCAGCGCGATGCCGCTCTCCTTCAGCTTGCCGGCGACCAGCAGGACCGCACCGTCAATGGCGGCGTCGACCCCGACCGCGACCGTCTCCGACCGGGTCTTCCGGGAGAAGGCCCGCAGTTCGTCGGTTATGACCCCGATCCGCTCCGTCAGCCGATCGATGTTCGACAGTGAACGCAGCGCGCCGGCGCTGTCCTCCCGCCGCAGCTGCACGGATGCGCTGTCGGCGTGAGTCCGGATGGCGGCGATGGGCTGGTTGATCTCGTGCGCCACGCCGGCGGCGATCTGCCCCAGGGTCGCCAGCTTGTTGGCCTGGATCAGCTCATCCTGCAGGTCCTGCCGCACCGTCTCCAGGCGTCGACGCTCGTCGATCTCGCGATTGAGCAGCGCGTTGGTCGACTGGAGCTCGGCGGTGCGGACGCCAATCTGGCGCTCCAGCTCGATGCGGCCCAGCTCGGCCTCGATGGCGCGCGCGGCGGCGCGCTGGCGGCGCCGCAGCAGGATGCCGGACAGGGCCGCCAGCAGCGCGATGGTCAGGGCGGCCAGCCACCGGGCGCCGGCGACCGCCCGGCTGACGGCGTCCCCGGCCGGCGCCAGCAGGGTCAGCCGCCAACCGACCCCCGGGATCGCGTCCGAGGCGACGGCATAGAGATCGGGCGGCACGTCGGCCTCGATCCGCATGACGGTCTGCTCCTTGGCCTCGAACGGCAGGGCGCGAGGCGCGGTGGCCCCCGCCGTCTGGGTCGCCGCGAAGCGGCGGCGCTGATCGGCCGACAGCGGACCCGCGGTGTTGAAGCGCCAGGCCGGAACGGTGGTGACCACGACCACGCCGTCGGCGTCGGTGACGTAGGTCGGCTCGCCCGAAGCGCGCCACGCCGCCTCGAGCGTGTCGAACTCGACCTTGGCCACGATCACGCCCAGGGGTCGTCCAGCGGCGTCGTCCACGCGCCGCGACAGATAGAGTCCCGGCCGGCCGCTGACCGTTCCCAGCGCGAAGAACATCGCCTGCCCGTCCCGCATGGCCTCGTAATAGTAAGGTCGAAAGCGGTAGTTCGAGCCGACGAAGCTGGTCGGCAGTCTCCAGTTGCTGGCGGCCAGCGTCCGACCGTCGGCGTCGAGGGCGTAGATGGCGGCGGCCCGGACCTCCGTCGCGAGGGCCTCGAACTTGACGTTCAGGCGCGCGGCGACCTCGGCGTCCGGCCGGGCCAGCAGTCTCGCCAGGTCCGGGTCCTGGGCCAGAACCATCGGCAGTGAGCGATGACGCTCCAGCTCACTGCGGAGGACCGCCGCGTGCAGGGCGCTGGCTATGGCCGCCTGGCGCCCGGCGGACGCCTTCGCGTCGCGGCGAGCGACCGCGCCGCTGGCGGCCACGGCGACGACGCCCACGACCAGCCAGATCGCCACGAAGAGGCGCCACTGGGCCAGGTTCGCTGTCGGCAGGGACATTCACCAATCATGCGGAATTCCGCACAAATGTCTATTTTCCGCGTGTGAATTTTCGCCCAATTTCACGCACCGAACGAAGCGAATTCAGTTTTTATCTATATAAACCAATACTTTATAGAAGCGCCAGAAGGACATTGTCACCTCTGCCCACCCCTCGATACTGACCTCAACGCGCCAGTCAGAGCGCCGTCAGGACCGGAGCCGCCCATGGCTCCCAGGGAGGTCGAGTGTCGCATCCAGTCGCCAGCACGGGCGTACCCGCCGTCCGCCGTCCCTTCTATCGCAGCCTGTACTTCGTCGTACTGGCGGCGATCGTGGCGGGCGGGGCGATCGGACACTTCTGGCCCGACCTGGGCGAGAGCCTGAAGCCGCTCGGCGACGGATTCATCAAGCTGGTGAAGATGATCATCGCCCCGGTGATCTTCCTGACCATCACGACCGGCATCGCCGGCATGCGGGACCTGAAGCGGATCGGCCGGGTCGCCGCCAAGGCCTTCGCCTACTTCCTCGTCTTCTCCACCCTGGCGCTGATCGTCGGACTGGTCATCGCCAACGTGGTTCAGCCCGGCCGCGGCCTGAACATCGACCCATCGACGCTGAACGGCGAAACCGTCAGCCAGTACGCCCAGGCGGCGCATGAAGCCACGGTCGTCGGGTTCCTGAGCGGCGTCATCCCCGGCACCCTCGTCAGCGCCTTCGTCGAGGGCAACATCCTTCAGGTGCTGTTCGTCTCGATCCTGTTCGGCATCGCCATGGCGATGGTGGGCGACGCCGCCGCGCCGGTGCAGCGGGCGCTCGAATCCCTGAGCCAGATCGTCTTCAAGCTGGTGGCCATTCTGATGAAGGCCGCGCCGGTCGGAGCCTTCGGGGCGTTCGCCTTCACCATCGGCGCCTATGGCCTGGGGGCCATCGCGAACCTGGCCGCCCTGATCGCCACCTTCTACCTGACCTCGCTGATCTTCGTGTTCGGCGTCCTGGGCGTGGTCGCCTGGATCAACGGCTTCTCGATCTTCCGCCTGGTGGCCTACCTCAAGGAGGAGCTGCTGCTGGTGCTCGGCACCTCGTCCTCGGAAGCCGCGCTGCCGAGCCTCATGCAGAAGCTGGAGCGGGCGGGCGCCCCCAAGTCGGTCGTCGGGCTGGTCGTGCCGACCGGCTATTCCTTCAATCTGGACGGCACCAACATCTACATGACCATGGCGGCGCTGTTCATCGCCCAGGCCATGAACATCGATCTGAGCCTGCAGGACCAGATCCTGCTGCTGCTGGTCGCCATGCTGAGTTCCAAGGGGGCCGCGGGCATCACCGGCGCCGGGTTCATCACCCTGGCGGCGACCCTGGCCGTCGTCCCCAGCGTGCCGCTGGCCGGCATGGCCCTGATCCTGGGCATCGACCGCTTCATGAGCGAGTGCCGGGCCCTGACCAACTTCGTCGGCAACGCCGTGGCCACCCTGGTGGTCGCGCGGTGGGAAGGACAGTTGGACCGCGAGCAGCTGCGGGTCGCGCTGGGGTCGGGAGCGAAATCATTGGCCGCGCCGCCGGATCCGGCGGCGGGGCCGGGGGACAAGGGCGCCATAACGGCCGACTGAACGGCCGGGGCGAAAAGGGAGGACAAGATCATGAGAGACACGCATCGCACCGCGCTGCTGGGTGGCGTCGCCATGCTGGCGATACTGGCCTCGGCCGGCGTCGCCGCCGCGCAGACCGCGCCCGACGCTTCGGCCCCGCAATCCGGATCGGGCGCGGCGACCGAGGTCGAGGAGCTGGTCGTCGTCGGGTCGCAGATCCGCGGCGCCTCGACCACGGCCGCCCTGCCCGTGGCGGTCTTCGACCAGGACCAGATCGCCGCCGTCGGCGCGGTCTCGGGCGACGAGCTGTTTCGCTCGATCCCCCAGATGGGCGACGTCCTGTTCGATCCCGCCAACAATCCGCAGACGAGCAATTCGGCGCGCGGCGACGTCAACTCGGTCAACCTGCGCTCGCTCGGCGTCGGCAACACCCTGGTTCTGCTGAACGGACGGCGCCTGGTGCAGCATCCGACCAGCCAGGGGACGTCCGATACGGGCACGGTGCCGGTGCTCAGCTACAACACCAACGCCATCCCCGTGGCGGGCCTGGAGCGGCTCGAGGTGCTGCTCGACGGCGCCGCGGCCATCTATGGGGCCGACGCCGTCGCCGGGGTGGTCAACACCGTGCTCAAGGACAACTTCGACGGGCTGAAGCTGGAGGCGCAGTACGGCGGCGCCGAAGGAACGAGCCTGCGTGAGTTCGAGACCAATCTTTTCGCGGGCAGGAACTTCGAGCGCGGCAATATCTCGCTGTTCGCCAGCTACAGCGACCGGACGGCGCTGAAGGCCGAGGATCAGGATTTCACGGCGAGCGACGACCTGCGGCCCTTTTTCGCCAATCAGGCCGGCTTCGAGACGTCGACCGTGCCGGACGGCCGCTCCTCGCACACGCCCTGGGCGCGCCTGCGCACGCCAGGCAGCACCACCGCCCTGCGGCCGCGGTCCAACGGCGTGATCATCGCCACCTCCGCCGGCGCGTTTCACTATCAGCCGGAAAGCATCGGTTGCGTCGGCGTCAACCTCAACAACGGCATCTGCCTGGTCCAGGGCAACGGGTCGTACAACGGCGACATCCGTGAGCTTCGCTACGACACGCGGTTCGGCACGACGGTGCGTTCGGACCTGCAGCGGACCAACATCTTCCTCACCGGCCATTACGAGCTGACGCCGACGGTCACCGCCTTCGGCGAGGTTGGCTACTACGGCGCCGAAAGTCGCGCGATCCAGCCGCCGGTCGTCAATCTGAACGACATCTGGATTCCGGCGAGCAACTACTGGAATCCGTTCGGGCCGGTGACGTTCGCGGACGGGTCTGCCAACCCCAACCGCCTGCCCAACCTGACCAATGTGCCGGTCGGGGGGCTGCCGATCCTGCTGGAGAACTACCGCTACGTCGACGCGGGCTTCCAGACAGTCACCGTAAAGAACTTCCAGTCCCGCTTCCTGGCCGGCCTGCGCGGCGAATGGAACGGCTTCGACTGGGAGACGGCGGTGCTCTATTCCGCGGCCGAAGCCGAGGACAAGTCGCCCAACATCAACATGACGGCGCTTCAGCGGCAGCTCGGGCTGTCGACGCCCGACGCCTACAACCCGTTCGGCGGCGGCTGCGTGGCCACCACCAGCTACGGCGACTGCTCGCCCTCGTCGCAGGCCGCCATCGACGCGATCACCTTCGACCTGCGTCGCTTCTCGCGAACGACCCTGGCGCTCGCCGACCTGAAGCTGTCGCGCAACGACCTGTTCGAGTTGCCGGCCGGCCCGGTCGGCGTGGCCGTCGGGGTGGAGTTCCGGCGCGAGACCCAGTACGACGACCGCGACGAGAACGTCGACGGGACCTTCACCTTCGTCGACGCGGTCAGCGGCGCGACCAGCATCTCAAACGTCGCGGCCGTCAGCCCCAACCCCGACACCCGCGGCAAGCGGACGGTCGCCGGCGCCTTCGTGGAATTCGCCGTGCCGGTCGTCTCGCCCGACATGAACATTCCGCTGGTCCGCAGCATCGACATGCAGATCGCCGGGCGGTTCGAGGACTATTCGGACTTCGGTTCGGTCGCCAAGCCGAAGGTCGCCGTGGCCTGGGATCTCTTCGACGGCCTTCGCGTCCGCGCCTCCTACTCTCAGGGCTTCCGGGCGCCCAACCTCGAACAGGTCAACGCCACCCAGTACGCGCGCCTCGCCGGCGGCATCGACTACTACCGCTGCACGCCGGCCCTGCTGGCCGGGACCATCGCCTCGATGGCCCAGTGCGCCCAAAGCGCCAGCGCCTCCCTGCTGGTGGCCGGCAATCCCGATCTCAAACCCGAGGAAAGCACCAACCAGTCGTTCGGCCTGGTGTTCCAGCCGCGCTTCCTGCCGGAGTCCTGGGGCGAGGTCACCTTCACCGTCGACCGCTGGTCGATCGAGCAGGAGGACATCGTCGGCCTGCTGGGCGCTCAGGCGGCGCTGACGGTGGATTACCTCAATCGCGTCGAGGGAACCTCCAATCCCAATGTGGTGCGCGCCGCCCCGGACGCCGATGACGTGACCCTGTTCGCCGGCAGCGGCCTGGCTCCTGTCGGGGAGGTAGTCTCGATCAACGACCGCTTCATCAACCTGCTGCCGCAGACGGTCGAAGGCATCGACTTCAGCTTCACCTGGGCCAAGCGGCGCACCGCCTGGGGCACCTTCATCTTCAGGGCCAACGCCTCGCAGCTCCTGGAGTACTCGCGCGAGCCGGGCGCCATCATCGACTCCCTCTATGCCGCTCGGGACGCCGGCGTCATCGACCCGCTGACCGCCCTGCCGGACTCCAGCCAGCTGATCGCCCAGAATGGCCGGCCGGAATGGAAGATCAGCACCAGCCTGACCTGGCGCAAGGGCCCGTGGCGGGCGGGGGTCTCGACCCAGTACGTCAGCGAGATCGAGCAGCCTTCCCTGCTCAGCGCCACCGGCAAGCCCTGGGTGGTCGACGAGCAGCTGGTCACCAACCTGTATGGCCAGTACGAGTTCGAGGACGCCGGCCTCGCCTCGGGAACCGCCTTGCGCATCGGCGTCAGGGACCTGACGAACGAAGGCCCGCCCCTGGCCGACGGCGGCTATCTGGGCTCCATCCACCGCCCCTATGGCCGGTCGTGGTACATCAACGTCGCCAAGTCCTTCTGACCGAGGTCCGGCGCGGGCGCGTGCGCCCGCGCCGGAGCGTCTGGAAGCCAATCCTCATGCCTCTGGCCCTGGTCCTGTCCGCCCTGCTGGTCGCGCCCGCCTCGGACGCGGCGGGATCGTTGACGGCGAATCCCACGGCGATCCCCTGCCCGGCCTCGGTCGGCCAGGACACACGTTGCGTTTCGGGGCGGGACGCCAACGGGGCCTGGTTCATCGCCGCCATACCGCCCAACTGGAACCGCCGCCTGATCGTCCACGCCCACGGCGGGCCGCGGACGGGAACGCCAGAAGCGCTGGACCCGCTCGAGGACCTGGACCGGTTCTCGGTCATGATCCGTCATGGCTACGCCTGGATCGGCTCGACCTACCGGCGCGGCGGCTACGGCGTGCGGATGGCGGCCGAGGACACGGACAACAGCCGCAAGATCTTCTGGTCGCTGTATGGCCGGCCCGAACGCACCCTGCTTCACGGCCAGTCGTGGGGCGGCAACGTCGCCGCCAAGGCCTCGGAGCTCTACGCCGGCGAGGCCGCGTCCGGGTGGAACTACGACGGCGTCCTGATCACCAACGGCATCGTCTCGGGCGGGACCCGCGCCTACGGCTTCCGGGCCGACCTGCGCGCAGTCTACCAGTACTATTGCGCCAACCATCCCGCCCCGGACGAACCGGCCTATCCCCTGTGGCAGGGCCTGCCGCTGGACAGCCCGATGACCCGGGCCGACCTGCGGCGCCGGATCGAGGCCTGCACCGGGGTGCAGCTCCCCGCCACGCAGCGGAGCCCCGAACAGGCCGCCCGGCTGCGCGACATCCTGGCGGTCACCGGCGTGGCCGAAGCCCAGCTGGTCAGCCACATGACCTGGGCGACCTTCCTGTTCCGGGACATGGTCCAAGTGCGGCTGGGCGGGCGCAATCCGTTCGACAACAGCGCCACCGTCTACAGCGGTTCCGCCGATGACGCCGCGCTGAACGCCGGCGTGCAGCGGTTCAGCGCGGATCCGCAAGGCGTCGCGCTGCTGGCCTACGACGCGGACCTGAGCGGCCGCATCGAGCGCCCGACCCTGACCCTCCATGCCCGCCATGATCCGACGGTGAACTTCAAGGTCGAGGCGCTGTACGCCGCCACGGTCGCCGCCGCGGGCCGATCGGCCCTGCTGGTCCAGGCGAGCACGGACGAGGCGGATCACAGCAAGCTCTCTGACGCCAGCTACATGACCGCCCTGGATGCGCTCGAAGGCTGGATCGACAGTGGGGCCGCGCCTAGGCCGTCGACCTTTCAGGCCCGTTGCCAGGCGCTCTGGGCGAAACTGGGCCGCTGCCTGTTCGTCTCGCCCTGACGGAGATCGGCCCGCGCGCTTCCTCAGAAGCGGCGTGCAGCTAAACCCTCGCCCGGGCGTTCCGGGGCGCGAGGGGGACCTTGATGACCTTGCAACAGGCCCTGGCTTTCGCACTTGTCGGCGGCGCCATCGCGGCGTTCGTCTGGGGACGCTGGCGATACGACGTCGTCGCCGTCGCCGCGCTGCTCGCCGGCCTTGCCGTCGGGGTGATCCCGCCGGAGCGCGCCTTCGACGGTTTCCGCAATGACGTCACCGTCATCATCGCCTGCGCCCTGGTGGTCAGCGCCGCCTTCGCGCGCTCGGGGATCGTCGAGCTCGTGCTGCGCCGTGTCCTGCCGCTTCTGAAGACCGAGCGCAGCCAGGCGCCGGTGTTGACCGCGGTGGTCACCCTGCTGTCGATGGCGACCAAGAACGTCGGCGCGCTGGCCATCATGCTGCCCGTGGCGCAGCAGGTGGCGCGCAGGACCGGGACCTCGCCTTCACGCCTGCTGATGCCGATGGCGTTCGGGGCGATGATCGGCGGCCTGGTCACCCTGGTCGGCACCGCGCCCAACATCATCGTCTCGGAAGTGCGCCAAGAGCTGCAGGGCCGGCCGTTCGGCATGTATGACTTCGCGCCGGTAGGCCTGGTCCTGACGGGCTTGGCGCTCGCGTTCCTGGCGGTCGGCTACCGCCTGCTGCCCAGGGACCGGGCGAGCGCCCTCGACCTCGACGCGGCCCTGGCCGACAAGATCTACCTGACTGAGGCCACCGTGCCGGAGGATTGGTCCTTCGGTTCCATGCGGCTGGGCCGCCTGGTCGCCATGGGGGAAGGCGCGGCGACCGTGATGGGCATGCTCCGCGACGGCCGCCGGCGTCCCGCGCCGCACCTCAACACCGTCATCCGGCCCGGGGACGTCCTGTTGATCGAGGGCGAGCAGCAGGCGCTGGACGCCTTCATGCTACGCGCGAAACTGACCCTGACCCGCAAGGATCGGCCGGTGACCATGGAGGAGCCCGCCGAGGAAGTGCGCGCGATCGAAGCCGTCGTCGGACCGGAGTCGCCGATGGTCGGCCGCTCGGCCCAGGCGGCGCGGATCCACAGCGACCTGGGCGTGAACGTGCTGGGCATCAGCCGCAGCGGCTATCGCATGACGCAACATCTGCGCAGCCTGAGGTTCCGGGCCGGCGACGTGATCCTGCTTCAGGGCGGCGAGCGCAACATTCCGGCGGCGCTGCAGGCGCTGGGGCTGCTGCCCCTGATCGAGCGCAATGTCAGGCTGGGCGGCCCTCGCCGGCTGTTCGCGCCGGCCATCGTCCTGACCCTGGCCATGGTGCTGGTGGCGCTGCAGGTGATTCCGGTGGCCATCGCCTTCTTCGGCGCTGCAGTGACCATCGTCCTCATGGGCGGCCTGCGCATGCGCGAGGCCTACGGCGCGCTGGACGGTCCCCTGCTCGTGCTGATCGCCGCCCTGATCCCGGTCAGCGACGCGATTCAGCGGACCGGCGGCTCGGACCTGATCGCCGGCTGGCTGAGCGGCGTCTTCGGCGGCCTTCCCGGCGTGCTCGCGATCGGCGCGGTGATGCTCGCCGCCATGATCGTCACGCCATTCCTCAACAACGCCGCCACGGTCCTGGTCATGGCCCCGATCGGCGCGACCCTGGCCGGCAAGCTGGGTTTCCGCCCCGACGCCTTCCTCATGGCCGTCGCGGTCGGCGCCGCCTGCGACTTCCTCACGCCGATCGGTCACCAGTGCAACACCATGGTCATGGCGCCGGGGGGCTATCGCTTCGGCGACTATCCGAGACTCGGCGCACCGCTGAGCTTGATGGTCCTGCTGGTCGGGCCGCCGCTGATCGCGGTCTTCTGGCCGCTGACCTAAGACCCCTTCACATTTGATACGCAATCGTATGAAACATGCCTCCGACGGAATGGGGGCCGGGATGGCGAGTCGGAAGGGAGCGCCAAAGGGCGACAAGCGCCAGCGCACGCGCGCGGCTCTGATCGAGGCCGCCGCCGGGATCATCGCCGAAAAGGGCTTCGACCGCGCCTCGCTGGACGAGATCTGCGCCCGCGCCGGTATGACCCGCGGCGCCTTCCACGGCAACTTCAAGTCCCGCGACGAGCTGTTCCTGGCCGTGGTCGAAAGCCACCTGCGCCCGGTCAGCGCCGACTTCCAGCCCGGCGCCTCGTTCCGCACCCAGATGCGCATCCTGGGCCTGGCCGTGGCCGCCGAGGCCCGCCGTCGCGCGCCGATGGCGGCCGGGGCGGCGGCCTTCCAGCTCTACATGCTGACCAACCCGGAGGCGCGGGCCCGCACGGCGCTGCAGCAGGCCGCCAGCTACCAGGCCATGGCTGAGGGATTCTCGCGCCTCCTCGAACCTGGCGAACTGCCGATGCCGGCCGGCCAGTTCGTGATCACGCTCGACGCCCTGATCACCGGCCTGATGTACGTCAGCTACCAGTCTCCCGGCCTGCTCAAGGACGAGGACTTCGTGGCCGCCTTCGAGGCCCTGGCCGGCCCGGCCCCGAAGTTCACGCCCTGGATGGGCGGGCGGGAGCTCACCCTTCGTCGTTGAATTCGCGGCATGGCTCCCGATATCGGTCTTGCCGCCCCCTGCTCAGGCCCCCCCATGCCCTATGTGAACATCAAGATCACCCGCGAGGGCGTCACCGCCGAACAGAAGGCCGCCCTGATCAAGGGCGCGACCCAGCTGCTGGTCGACGTCCTGGGCAAGAACCCGGCGACCACGGTGGTGGTCATCGACGAGGTGGATACCGACAACTGGGGCGTGGGCGGAGAGAGCGTCACGTTCCGGCGGGCGCGGGGAAGCTGACCCGCGGATTGACACCGGCGTTATCCGGGCGTACCCGGGGCGCACCCGTGGTCCGACCGGACCCGCTTCAGCGAGCTTTCGAACCGTGACCGTGACCCCGTTCAAAGACTGCCGGATGCTTGCGTCCGCCGTGGTCGGCGGTCGCCGCTCCGATTCCGCTCGCGAGGAACAAGCCGCCTAGACCCTGCCGGTCCAAGGCCTTCCCACCCTCCCGAGCCTGATGCTCCGGAGGGTTTTCTTATGCCCCGCCCTCCCGCATCCGGTTCGGACAGAAGAAAGTCCGATCGATGATCGACGACCTCGAAAGACCTGCGGCGGCGCCCCCCGCCGCCCACCTGAAGGGGGAAAGTCCCCGCTCCGTCCGGACCCGTGAATCGTTCATGGCGGAGGCCCGCGACCTGCTGATCCTGGCTGGGCCGCTGATCGTCACCCAGCTGGCGCAGATGGCCGTGCTGGCCACGGACGTGGTGCTGCTGGGCCGGCTCTCGGCCAACGCCCTGGCGGCGGCGGCGATCGGCAACGCGGTCTACTACTTCTGCTGGCTGGTCGGCAGCGGTCCCGCCTCGGCGGTGTCGCCGATGATCGCACAGTTGATCGGCGCTCGGCCCGACGAGAAGCTCGGCGTCCGCCACATCGCCCGCATGGGCCTGTGGGGGGCCGTGCTGCTGCCGATCCCGCTGATCCCGATCCTGCTGTCGACGGAGTGGATCCTGAGCCACCTCGGCCAGGACCCGATCCTGGCGATGGGCGCGGGCCAGTTCGCGGCCATGCTCTGCATCGGCCTACCCTTCTCGTTCGGCTTCCAGGTGTTGCGCAACTTCGCCACGGCGCTGGGCAAGCCGAACGCCGCCCTGTGGGTCATGCTGAGCTCGATCCTGTTCAACGGCGTGACGGCCTGGGCTCTGATCTTCGGGCAGCTCGGCCTGCCGAAGCTCGGCCTGGTCGGGGCCGGGCTGGCGACCTCCCTGTCGTCCGTCTGGGCGTTCCTGGCGATGCTGGCGGTGATCCGCCTGACGCCGAGGCTGCGGTCGTATCGCATCTTCACGCGCCTGCACCGGCCCGTGTGGCGACGCCTGCGCGAGATCTTCGTGCTCGGCATCCCCATCGGGGTGACCATCCTGTTCGAGGCCATGCTGTTCAACATCATGACCCTGGTGGTGGGCACCTTCGGCGAGGCCCCGCTGGCGGCGCACCAGGTGGCGCTGAACTTCGCGTCGGTGACCTTCATGGTGCCGATGGGGGTCGCCCTGGCCGCCACCGTGCGCGTCGGTCGCTTCGCCGGCGCGGGCGACCGCGAGGGCGCCCGGCGAGCGGGCTTCACGGCCATGGTCGTGGGCGCGGCGCTGATCAGCGTCTTCGCGGTGTTCATGGTGTTCGCCGGCGAGTGGATCGGCGGGCTCTACATCGGCGGCCGCGACGACGCCTCGCTCGAGGTCATCGCCATGGTCGGCCTGTTCCTGAAGGTGGCGGCGGCGTTCCAGATCGCCGACGCGCTGCAGGTGGTGGGCGCCATGTCCCTGCGCGGCCTGAAGGACGCCCGCTGGCCGATGATCCTGGCCGGCGGCGCCTACTGGCTGGCCGGGGCGCCGGTCTGCATCTTGCTGGGGGTCTGGCTCAAGATGGACGGCCTGGGCGTCTGGATCGGGCTGGCTTTCGGGCTGGCGGTGGCGGCCGTGGCCATGTGCCTTCGCTTCCACCTGCTGACCCGGCGCACCCTGCCGCTGTAGGGCTCGGCCGCTGGACTGGGTCTCTGTCCAGCGGCTAGCGCCCGTGAGACGCATACGCACACGGACGCTTGGAGGGGCGGCGAAGCCGGCGTCCTGGTTCTGGCCGACGGGATCGGCGTCGCCGCGGCGCCGGCCGCCGTCGTGGCGCTGGGCGGCTTGATCCTGGGATGAACAGCGGATGATCAGGTCGGTTCAGGTTCGGCTCAGGCGCGAAGGCCCATAACCCGTATCAACGACGGATGGTCCCGCCCCCCCCGGGAACAACCGACGGACTGAACGGCCTGCTGAATTTGCCCCCCTACCACGCAGGTCGGGACGCGGCGCCCCCGGAGACTCCCGCTCCGGGGGCGTTGCCGCATCCGCTCACACCGCCCGGCGCCGTCGCTTGACGCGGCCCTTGCGCTTCTTCCACCAGACCACGACGCCGGTGACGCTGAGGATCGCCACGACCATCCCCATGACGGAGATCAGGATTCGGCCCGGCAGCCCCAGAATGCGTCCCGAATGCAGCGGGAACTGCGCCTGGACAAAGATGTCGGCCGCCGTGCCCTTCCAGGGCTGTCGATCGCCCAGGTACCGGCCGTCCTGGCCGTCATAATAGAGATAGGGCGGGCCCACGCCCGCCGCGCCATGGTCGCCGCCCGGCGCGAAGAAACCGACGCCGTAAATGCCGAACTCCTTGGAATAGAAGGCGCCGCCGACCGGCGCCTGCCAGCCGCGTCGCCGGCCTTCGGCCTCGGCCGTGGCGATGACCCGCGCGTAGGTGGCCTTCGGGACGATCGGGGCATGAATGGGGGCCGGCGCCCGCAGCTCGAACGGTCCCGGCGTGGTCTTCGAAACCTTGCTGAGCACCGGGTAGAAGACCTCGCTGTAGAGATTCAGCGAGAAGGCGGTGAAGGCCACCGTGAACAGCACGCCCCACAGCCACAGCCCCAAGGCCCGATGGATGTCGAGGTTGAGCCGGTAGGCGCCGCCCCGGGTCTTGATCAGCCAGGCCGGCTTCCAACGGCTCCAGAAGCTCTTGGACGCCGGCGTCCTCGGCGAGGCGGGACGCGGCGGCAGTGTCAGCCAGAAGCCGGCGAAGCAGTCGAGGGTCCACAGGATCGCCACCCCGCCCAGCAGCCACAGCCCCCAACGATCGACGCCCCACATCTCGGGGAGATGCAGGCTGTAGTGGAACACATAGAGGAAGGAGACAAAGGTCTCCCGCGTGATCGGCCACACCGCGCCCCATTCGCGTCGCCCCTGCTCCGCGCCTGTCGCCGGGTCGATGAAGACCTGATTGTAGCCCGGCTCGAACAGCCGCTTGGTCGCCGGGTCCTGGCGCGGCTCGACGCCGAACGCCAGGGTCCCGCCGGGCTCCGGGGCGAGCGGAATCCAGCTGACCATGATCCGCGGATCACGCGCCTCGATCTCACGCGCCAGGTCCACAGACGACTTCGCCGGCCCTTCGGTCCTCGCGTACATCAGGTGCGGATTGAGCAGGTCGTCGAGCTCATGGTCCCAGGAGATCACCGCGCCCGTCACGCCGGACACGAACAGGAAGCCGGCGATGACCAGCCCGACCCAGCGATGCCAGAGGATCACGGCGCCGCGGATCGGCGACGGCCCCCGCCGGTCAACCGGCGCCGTCCGTCGAAGAAACTTCGGCCGCATCGGCGTCAGAAGCTGTATTCGAGGCGCACCGAGGCGCTGCGCGGAGCGGCGTAGAACGACTGGTTCCACATCAGGCTGGTCAGATAGGTCTCGTCGAACAGGTTCTTGACGTTGACGGTGGCGCGGACGCGCTCGGCGACCTCGAAACTGGCCATCGCGTCGACGACGGCGTAGGCGTCCTGCTCGATCCAGACCAGATCCTGCATGCCGACCGCGGACTGCCAGCGCAACGCCAGGCCGAGCTTCAGGTCGCGGGCCTGCGGGACCCGGTAGGTGGTCGCCAGCTTCAGCGTCCGGCGCGGCAGGTAGAGACGGACCTCGCCGCCGGCGTCGTCCTCGATCGACAGGTCGGTCCAGCCGCCGGACACATGCCAGCGGTCGGTGATCGCGCCACTGACCTCCAGTTCGTAGCCTTCGACGACGGTGTCGACGCCGGTGTAGTAGCTGTCGCCGTTGGGGAAGGTCCCGGCCCATTGCGCCAGGTCCGACTGCTCGGATCGGAACACCGCGGCGGTGGCGTAGAGCCGGCCGTCGAACCACTCGCTCTTGATCCCGAGTTCGGTTCCCTTGCCCTGGGCGGCCGCCAGCCGACGGTGGTTGATGTCGACCTCCGACTGCGGATTGAAGATGTCGGTGTAGCTGCCGTAGAGCGAGATGTACGGCGACAGGTCGAAAACAAGGCCCAGGTAGGGGCTGACCTTGCTGTCCGACCGGGCCTGATCGACGCCGTAGGACATGCCGGACGAGGTCAGGTCGATGGCGTTGAAGCCGACCACGCCCTTCAGCCGGTCGCTGAAGTTCAGATGCGCGGCGCCATAGACCCGCTTCAGCTCATCGGTGGTGTCGGCCGCGAGATAGGCGCCCGGATAGACCGGCTCGGCCACCTGCAGGCGACCCCAGTCCTGCAACGCCGGATAGGCCGGAAAGCCGCCGAAGAAGTCCTCGAATTCACGGCCCTCGCTGTTCGCCGCGCTGACGCCGAGGACGATCGCGTGCTTGCGCCCGAACAGGGCCACGTCGCCGGCGACACTGGCCTCAAACAGGTCCTGTTCGTACTTCGACGGATATCGACCCGTCATGCCCAGCACGCCCAGGCCCGTCACCGGATCGGGGTTGCCGAAGGCGTAGAGCAGCTTGGCGTCCTCCTCGAACGCCTTGCGGGTGTAGCTGGCCTTCGCCGTCCAGCCGCTTTCGAAGACGTAGGCCGCCTCGACGAAGGCGCTGGTGTCCAGCGTGTTCCAGTAGGTCCAGTCGGCCGAGGTTGACGTCGATCGATCGTAGCGGATCCGCGAACCGTCCGAATAGACGAGCGGCAGCGCGCCCCACAGGACGCCGTCGGACCGGTTGTCCTGCCGCGAAACTCCGGCGCTGGCGGTCAGGCGAGGCGTGATGTCCCAGGCGATCACGCCATAGAGCACCGTGCGCTCGACGTGGTTGTAGTCGAGGTGGCTGTCCCGATCCTCGTAGGCCGCCACCAGCCGGCCGCTGACCGCGCCGTCGGCGCGGATCGGCCCGCCGACGTCGCCTTCGAGCCGTACCGCGTCCCAGGAGCCGAGAGAGGCCGACGCGGAGGCTTCAACCGAGTCGGTCGGGCGTTTGCGGATGTAGTTGACGGTCGCCGAGGGGTTGCCCGTCCCGCTCAGCATGCCGTTGGCGCCCCGGACGATGTCGACCCGCTCGAAGATCGCCGTGTCCAGGTCGCCGAACTGGATGCCCCAGATCAGCGGCAGACCGGCGCCGTCGACCTGGAAGTTGGTGATGTCGAAGCCGCGCGCGTTGAAATAGGTGCGGTCGGTCTCGACCCTCTCGACGTTGACGCCGGTGACCAGAGACAGCAGCTCGTTGACGTTGGTCAGGGCGAAGTCGTCGATCTGCTGGGCGGTGACCTGGGTCACCGACTGCGGCGTCTCGCGCAGGGCCAGGTCCAGGCCGGTCGCGCCCTGTGACCGCCGCAGCCGTTCGCCCTCGACGGTGACTGCGCTGACCGTGGTCTCCGCCTCCTCTTCCGCGACGGCCGTGGAGACGGCGACATCCTCGGCCTCCGCGGCGTGGGCCAGTCCTCCGACGGACGCAACGGCGAGGACGGTGGAGGCGAACAGGGCGACGCGCAGAGACATGTGGGAAACTCGACATTTGATGCGAACGATTCTTATTAGCGCTCATAGGGAGCCGTCGCGGCGCGGTCAATTGGATTCGCGAATGACTCGCATTCTTGATTTAGATCAAGACCCCGCCGCATGAGCGCGGCCCTCCAGCGCCCTTGCCGGACCTTCGCCGACCGGGGCGTTTCGAAGGCGGCGACGGGCCAGACCGCGCGCGTCGCTGAGCCAATCCCACTGCCGCCGGCGGCGCCTTTGATTACAAAGGAGAAAGGCGCCCCTCCAGCCCTTGCGTCGCGGGTTGAACCCGTGGAGTAGGCGATCCGCACCGGGACCGATGGCGGCTTCCCGAGAAGGGGCGTCGGGAGCCATGTCGCAGTTGAAGTTCGCGCCGCTGGTCGGCCTCGTCCTGGCGCTCCCGGCGGGCGCGGCCCTGGCCCAGACCCCGCCGCCGCCGCCTGCCCAGAGCCAGGCGCCCGCGCACCCCTCGCCGCCCGTCGACAAGGACAAGTCCGCGACCGTCGAAGGCATCGTCGTGACGGCCGAGACCCGGGAGGTGAAGAGCTCGATCGACGCGGTCAGCTACAGCCTGGACAAGGACCTTCAGACCACGACAGGGACCCTGGCTGACGTCCTGCGCAATGTTCCTTCGGTCGAGGTCGATCCCAACGGCAACGTCAGCCTGCGCGGCAATCCCGGCGTCACCATCCTGATCGATGGTCGGCCCTCCGTCCTGCTGTCCGGCGAGAGCCGCGCCCAGGCCGTGCTGACGCTTCCAGCGTCGCAGTACAGCCGCGTGGAGGTCATGACCAATCCCTCGGCCGCCTACAGTCCCGAGGGAACCGCCGGCGTGATCAACCTGATCACCAAGCCGACGACGGCGACGACCGGCAAGACGACCAGCGGGTCGGTCCGCGCCAACGTCGGCGAGGACGGCCGCGCCAACCTGGGCGTCACGGTCTCCCATACACGGGATCGCCTGACCCTGACGGCCGACGCCAGCCTGCGCCATGAAGTCTTCAAGATGGCGACGGAGCGCCTGCGCGAAAGCCTGGACATCCCCTCCGGCCAGTTCCTCGCGGCGCGCCAGACCCAGGTCGCCGACGGCGGCTCCGACGTCGCCTTCGCACGGCTGGGCGCCGAGTATCGTCTCGACGCCAAGACCCAGCTGACCGGCGAGCTTCGCTACCATGACATCGACAACCAAGCCGATGGCCTCGACAGCTACGAAGCGGAGGATGCCTCCGGCGGCGTGGGCTCCGCCTGGCGACGCCGCACGCGCGGCGGCTATGCCGGGGAGTTCGCCGGCGCGACAGGACGGCTGCTGCGCCGCTTCGACGACAAGGGGCACGAGTGGTCGACGGACCTTCGTCTCGACCGCGTCCGGGCGGGTTTCGACAGTGACGCGGTGACCGAGACGCTCGTCCCCCTCGCCCCGCCCGTTTATGAGACGATCGCCCTGATCAACAACGTCGACCAGCTGGGCCTGACCAGCGCCTACGTCCGACCGCTGACGGATGGCGGCAAGCTGCGGGCGGGCTACGACCTGCGACTGGTCTCGCTTGAGCTCGGCAATCGGGTCCGGCGCGGTCCTTCGCCCGCGAACCTCGCGCCCGATCCGCTGGTGTCCAATGACTTCCTGGTCGATGAGGCGATCCACGCCCTCTACGCCACCTGGGAACGTCCCTTCGGCGACAAGCTGTCAGCCCAGTTCGGCCTGCGGCTGGAACAGGTCAACCGCGACCTCGACCAGGCGACCACCGGCATCCGGCGCTCGACCAGCGCGTTCGACGCCTATCCGACCCTGCACCTGTCGTACGAACTGTCCGACACCCAATCCGTGCGGGCCAGCTACAGCCGCCGCGTCCAGCGGCCCCGCCCCTCCGAGCTGAACCCGTTCCTGACCTACCAGGACCCGCTCAACTACAGCTCGGGCAATCCTGACCTCGACCAGCAGGAGACCGACAGCTTCGAGCTGATGTGGCAGCGGCGGATCGCACAGACCTTCTACCAGGCCACCCTCTACTACCGGGACACCTCCGGGGCCTTTACCCCGGTGACCACGGACATCGGCGGCGGCGTGTTGCTGACCCGTCCCGAGAACCTCGGCGGCCGCAAGGACGTCGGGCTGGAGCTGGTCGCCAACGGCCGGCTGCATCCGACCCTGCGCTACAACGCCTCCGTCAACCTGCTGCGCCAGGAGATCGACGCCGCCGGCATCCCCGGCGGGGTCGACCGTTCGGGTCAGGTGGTCAACGGCCGCCTGAGCCTGAATTGGCAGCCGACCACCGACGACTTCGTCCAGGTGACGACGATGTGGACCGGCCGGCAGCTGCTGGCGCAGGGGGAGCGGGAGTCCGCCACGCTGGTCAACCTCGGCTATCGCCGCAAGCTGACCGAGTCGCTGTCCTTCCAGCTCACGGTGCGCGACCTGTTCGACAACTTCGGCGACACCGTCTTCCTGGACACGCCGCAGTTCCGCGACCGGACCGAGCGTCTGTTCGGCGGTCGCTCGGCCTTTGTCGGCCTGACCTGGACCTTCGGCGCCGGCAAGAGACCGCAGGACCCGGCCTTCGACTTCTCGGGACCGCAGACGGGCGGCTGACGGCAGGCAGCCGCTGGCGCGCCTTGATCGGGTGGCGCGGCGCAAGGTTAAGCGAAGTAAATATCTGCCCCATTTCGAGCACCGGATTTCAGAAGGGCCTCGAAATGGGGATATTTTTCGGCCCAATACCCTGAACAGTCCGATCTCTATTCCATGTTCGTTAGGTATGCCCGCCTGAGATTGGCCGCCTGTCATGGATGGGCGGCGGGCGATGAGACTGGAACGTGTCAAAGGCGATCTGTTTTGGCCGCTGGCGTTTCTGGCGGCCACGATCCTTGCGCTGATCTTCGGCGCCCTGCTCAATCTCGCCCATCACTTCGATGACGTCGCACGCCAGCGCGAGGAAGCCATCGTCGCCAACGGCATCAAGTATGTCGTCGTCGAAACCGGACAGAAGGCCGTCGCCCAGGTGGTCTGGGACGATGCCGTCCGCAACCTGGATAACCGCTACAATGCCTCCTGGGCGGAAGAGAACATCGGCCATCTCCTCACCGTCGTCGGCCAATTCGACGCCGCCCTCGTGCTCGACGCGGACAACCGCCCGCTCTACGGCGCCCGCGGCGACCTGAGGGACGCGGGCGCCATAGAGCGCCATTTCGCGACCGCCGCAGCCCCGATCCTCGCCGAGGTGCGCGCAACGGAGGCGAGCCGCCACCCGGCCTCGGCGAACCGCGCCGAGGCGCCGATCCATGCCAGCGGCCTCGGCGCTGTCGGAGACGACCTCTACATCCTCAGCGCGACCCTCTTGCAGCCGGCCTTCGGTCACGCGCGCCTGACCGGGCGCAGGGCGCCGGTGGTGATCACCGCCCTGCGGGTGGACAACCGGCTCATGGACTCCGTCGGCGAGCGGTTCCTGCTGGAGGACCTTCACGTTCACCGGGCCGACTCGCGCACAGAGCCGGGTGAAGCGCATGTGCCGTTGCTGTCGCCGACCGGGGCCTACATCGCAACCGTCGACTGGACGCCGCAGAAGCCGGGCGCCGTGCTCATCGACAAGGTCGGCATGCCGATCGCGGGCCTGCTGATCGCCCTGGCGCTGGTCGCGCTTCTGCTCAACCGCCGGGCCCACAAGGTGGCGCGCGGCCTGACCGCCAGCGAAGCGCGGGCCACCCACCTCGCCTTCTTCGATCCACTGACCGGCCTTCCCAATCGCGCCTGGCTCCTCGAGCGGCTCGAAACGTCCCTGGAAGCCCTTCGCCGCGACCCTTCGCAGACCTTCGCGGTGCTGAGCCTCGATCTGCGGCGCTTCAAGGAGCTCAACGATCTGTACGGGCACCATCTGTGCGACCAGCTGATCGAGGAGGTCGCGCGTCGCCTGGCGAGCTGCGTCCGGCCGGGCGACAAGCTGGCGAGGCTTGGTCCGGACGAGTTCGCCATCGTGCAGGCGCAGGCCAGCGCCGAGGACTCGGCCGACCTTGCGCGTCAATTGTTCGCGCAGTTCGAGGCGCCCTTCGACGTCGACATCAGTCCGGTGTTCATCGAACTGGTGATCGGCGTGAAGCTGGTCACGGATGGATCGGTCGAAAGCGTCGAGGTGCTGCGGCAGGCGGACCTGGCTATGAGCCGCACCCGAACGGATAGCGTGGGCAGCGACTTCGGCTTCTTCGAAGCCGGGATGGATACCTCGGCGAAGACCCGACGGGCGCTGGAAACCGACCTGCGCAACGCCCTGGCGAACGGCGAACTGGACATGGTCTACCAGCCCCAGGTGAAGACCAACGGCGTGATGACCGGCGTCGAGGCGCTGGTGCGCTGGCGCCACCCCGAACGCGGTCAGATCTCGCCGGCCTATTTCGTGCAGATCGCCGAGGAATGCGGCCTGATTGGCGAACTCGGCCTCTACACGATCGCGCACGCGTTCCAGGACAGCCGCCGGTGGAAGGGCATCAAGGTGGCGATCAACGTCTCGGCCCTGCAGCTACGGTCGCCCGGCTTCGTGACCTCGGTGAACACGCTCGTCCGCCGCCTGCGGGTCGATCCTCGGCGCTTCGAGCTGGAGATCACCGAGAACCTGCTGCTCAGCGACGACCACGAAACGCAGTCGACCCTGCAGGCGCTCCGCGACCTCGGCTTCAGCCTGGCGCTCGACGACTTCGGCACGGGCTACTCGAACCTCGGCTACCTGAAGCGGTTCCCGATCAGCAAGATCAAGATCGACCGATCGTTCGTGGTCAACCTGGGCGTCGACAAGGGCGCGGACGCCATGATCGGCGCCATCGTCAGCATGGCCAGGTCGCTCGGCCTGGCGGTGATCGCCGAGGGCGTGGAGACCGAGGAACAGCGTCGCCGACTGCGGGCCGCCGGCTGCAACGAAATCCAGGGGTACCTCTACAGCGCGCCGGTCAGCGCCGACGAGATCGAGGCGTTGCGGAGCGGCGGGACGTCGCCTATGGCGCTCGCCGCCTGACGCCCGTCAATCCTCCAGGCTGAGCAGCGTCGCGTTGCCGCCGGCGCTCGTCGTGTCCACCGACACCGTGCGCTCGACGGCGAAGCGGGCCAGGTAGTGCGGGCCGCCGGCCTTGGGGCCGGTGCCGCTGAGGCCTTCGCCGCCGAACGGCTGGACGCCGACGACGGCGCCGATCATCGAGCGATTGACGTAGAGGTTGCCCACCTTCGCCTTCTCGCGGACCGTGTCGGCGGCCTCGCCGATGCGGCTGTGCAGGCCCATGGTCAGGCCGTAGCCCGAGGCGTTGATCCGCTCGACCAGCTGGTCGAGCTGGCCGGCCTTCCAGGTCACCACGTGCAGCACCGGGCCGAACACCTCCCTGGTCAGGTCCTCGACGCGGTCGAGGCGGATGATGGTCGGGGCCACGAAGGTCCCGGTCTTCGTTTGCTCCGGCAGCGCCAGTTGGTGGACGACGCGGGCCTTGTTAGCCTCGATGTGGGCGTTCAGCACGCCCTGCGCGGCCTCGTCGATCACCGGGCCGACATCGGTGGCGATGTCGCCGGGATCGCCGATCGTCAGCTCGGCCATCGCGCCCTTGAGCATCTCCATCACCTTCTCGGCGATGTCTTCTTGCAGGCAGAGCAGGCGCAGGGCCGAGCAGCGCTGGCCGGCGCTCTGGAAGGCCGAGATGATCACGTCGTTGACCACCTGCTCCGGCAGGGCCGTTGAGTCGACGATCATGGCGTTGAGGCCGCCGGTCTCGGCGATCAGCGGCACCAGCGGGCGGCGGTCGTCCTCAAGCAGGGTGCGGGCGATCTTGCGGGCCGTGCCGGTCGAGCCGGTGAAGACCACGCCCATGACGCGGACGTCGGCGGTCATCGCCTGGCCGATCTCGGGACCGCCCGGCAGCAGCGCGAACACGCCGGCCGGGACGCCCGCCTCGTCCAGCAACTCGGCGGCGGCGTGGGCGATCAGCGGCGTCTGCGGCGCGGGCTTGGCGACCACGGCGTTGCCGGCGACCAGCGCGGCGGTCACTTGGCCAAGGAAGATGGCCAGCGGGAAGTTCCACGGGCTGATCGCGGCGAACACGCCGCGGCCGGCCATGACCAGCTCGTTCTTCTCGCCCGTCGGTCCGGGCAGCGCCACGGGGACGAAGGTCTCGCGGGCGCGGGCGGCGTAGTAGCGGCAGAAGTCGACGGCCTCGCGGATCTCCGCCAGGGCGTCGGGGATGGTCTTGCCGGCTTCGCGCACGCACAGCGCCATCAGCTTCACGCGGTCCCGCTCGAGCAGGTCGGCCAGACGGTCGAGCACGGCGGCGCGCTCGACGACCGGCGTCGCGGCCCAGGCCGGCTGGCGCTTGTGGGCCAGGGCGATGGCGCGATCCACGGTCTCCAGGTCGGCCTCGACGATCTGGCCGACGACGCGGCGATGGTCGGCCGGATCGGTGACCGGGACCGAGCGGGCGGCGGTGTCCGCGCCGTCGACGAAGGCGGCGCCGTGGTAGGACTTGGCCCAGACCTTGGCCATCTCGGCGGTCAGGGCGTCGACCACGGCGCGGTCGGTCAGGTCGATGCCGGCGGAGTTGCGGCGCTCGGGGGCGTAGAGGTCCATGGGGTTCGGGATCTTGCTGTGCGGTTGGAGGCCGGCGGCCTCGACGATGGCGACGGGGTCGGCGAGCAGTTCCTCGTCGGAGATGCTCTCGTCGGCGATCTGGTGGACGAAGCTGGTGTTGGCCCCGTTCTCGAGCAGGCGGCGCACGAGGTAGGCCAGCAGGTCGCGGTAGCCGCCGACCGGCGCATAGACGCGGGCGGCCACGCCCTTCTCGGCGATCAGCCGCTCATAGAGGCCGCCGCCCATGCCGTGCAGGCGCTGGAACTCGAAGTCCCGCCGATCGCCGGCCCAGTCCAGGATGGTCGACACGGTCAGGGCGTTGTGGGTGGCGAAGGCCGGATAGATGCCGGGCGAGGCCAGCATCGCCCTCGCGCAGGCCAGATAGCTGACGTCGGTCGCCGCCTTGCGCGTGAACACCGGATAGTCCGGCAGGCCGCGTTCCTGGCCGCGCTTGATCTCGCTGTCCCAGTAGGCGCCCTTGACCAGGCGCACGGTGATGCGGCGGCCCGTCTCCAAGCCCAGTTCGTTGACCCAGGCGATCACGGCCGGCGCGCGGCGCTGGTAGGCCTGCACGGCCATGCCCAGGCCGTCCCAGCCCTTCAGGTCCGGATCGCGGGCGACGGCCTCGATGATGTCGAGGCTCATCTCCAGCCGCTCGGCCTCCTCGGCGTCGATGGTCAGGCCGATGCCCATGCTCTTGGCGATCCGCGCCAGCCGAAGGGTGCGCTCGACCAGCTCGGCGACGGCCGTCTTGTCCTTGGCCGTCTCGTAGCGGGGATGGATGGCCGACAGCTTCACCGACACGCTGTCGCGGGCGACCATCTCGCCCTTGCGCCCTTCAGAGGCGCCGACGGCCCGGATGGCGTCGAAATAGGCCTGCAGGTAACGCTCGGCGTCGGCCGCGGTCTTGGCCGCCTCGCCCAGCATGTCGAAGCTGTGCCGGAAGGCCGCCGCGCCGCCGCGGTCGGCGCGCTTCAGCGCTTCGCCGATGTCGCGGCCCAGCACGAAGGCCTCGCCCATCATCTGCATGGCGACGCCGACGGCGGTCAGGATGGCCGGCTCGCCCATCCGCGCGACCAGCTTCTTCAGGGCGCCGGCCTCGTCGTCCATCAGGCTGCGGGCCAGGATCAGGCCGAGGGTGGCGGAGTTGACCAGCACGGAGTCGGACGCGCCCTTGTGCGCCTTCCAGTCGGCGCGGCCGAGCTTGTCGCGCACCAGGTCGGCGGCCGTCAGCGGGTCGGGCACGCGCAGGTAGGCCTCGGCCAGCGACAGCAGGGCCACCCCCTCCTCCGTGGTCAGGCTGTATTCCTGCAGGAAGCGCTCGACCCAGCCGTCCGTGCCCGCCTTGCGCAGGTCGGCCAGAAGGATCTTCGCCTGCCGCTCGACCCGGGCCCGGCCGGGGCCGTCGAGGCGGGCGTGCGGGATCAGCGCCGCCAGCCGCACGGGCTCCGGCGCGCGATACAGCGGCGCGATGGCGGCGCGGGCCGCGACGAGGGGGGAAGGCTTGCGCATCGGCGGGCGGGACCCGGAACAGGTTGTCTGAAGATTGTCCGGTTATGCCTGCGGTCGCGGCGAATGTGCTTGGATAGTTGCGGCTGCAACCGTATCCTTTCACGCAAATAGCCACTCTCGCCGAAGGATCATCGACGATGCTGGACGAGATCGACCGCCGCATGTTGCGCGTGCTGCAGCAGGACGGCCGCATCACCAACCAGGACCTGGCCGCCGCGGTCGGCCTCTCCCCCGCCGCCTGCCACGACCGCTTCAGGCGGCTGCGCGAGCGCGGCTTCATCCTCGGCTTCGCCGCCCTGCTCGACCCGGAGAAGATCGACCGCGCCCTGCTGATCTTCGTCGAGCTGCAGCTCGACCGCACCACCGCCGACGTCTTCGACAAATTCGCCGCCACGGTGCGGCGGACGCCGGAGATCCTCGAGTGCCACATGGTGGCGGGAGGCTTCGACTACCTGATCAAGGCCCGCGTCTCGGACATGGCGGCGTACCGGTCGTTTCTCGGGGAGACCCTGGTCAACCTGCCGGGCGTGCGCGAGACGCGGACGTACGCGGTGCTGGAGGAGGTGAAGAGTACGGTGGTGATGGGGGTGTGAGGGGGCCTAGGTGACGCTCGGATAGGTGAAAGGCTCACGCTCTGCGCTAGCGAGCTGAGACACCCCGAGCAAGATTCCGCGCTGTCCCTCGGCAAGGCCCCTGCGCACCTCACTGTACGAGCCGAGCACCTCTCGCAGACGCAATGAAACTGCGCGATCTAGGTTCGCCATCGTCTGAGTATCGTTGCAGAACCAGTAGTGCTTTCCCCATCCATCGACCATGCCGTCTATGCGGCGAAGCGTTGCGATTAGTGCTTGGGAATGCGCGAGGGGCTGGCCATTGAGCGTGCCCCTGAACGCCGAGCGAGCACCAGCTACGAGCTTGTCCAAACTGGCCAAGAATTTGACCTGCGCTTTGGCGCTGGGCCGGATCAGCCCAGGCACGATGCTGATGCCCAAGAACGTGAAGCCGCTTGCTATGGAGACCCCGCCGAGATGGCTCTTCTCCGACGACAGCTCCATGCCTAACGCGCCTAGCAATGCCTTAGCTTTGCGAAGTCGGGCGTTGGCTGCGCTCAAGGTCGGCGCGACGATGATGAAGTCATCAATGTAGCGGATGCAGGAACAGTCTCCTTCATTCATGACGCCGTCGAATTCGGCCAGGCAGATGTTTCCGAGTAGTGGTGAAAGAGAATTGCCCTGAGCGACTCCCAGACTTTCGGTGGGAAACTCGCTGGACAGCTCTCGCAACGCAGCAAGGTTTGAGAGCTCGACCTCGATCGCCTTCTCCAGGAAGGCGACGAACTCTTCATCCTCAACTGCCGACGAGATGATTTCGAGGACATAGGCCTTAGGGACCTTCGTGAAGAAGCCGCTGATGTCAGCGCAAGCGACGAACCGCCCGCCCCTGCCAATCGCTTCGAGCACAGCCTTAATCGCGGCAGGCACGGCCGACACGGCCGCCGCTCTGTGCTGGCGTTCATCTCCGCGTCGGCGCTCGCTCCGAATTCCACCGAAGCTGTAGGGAGTATGCGCGAAGGGCTTTAGCGTCGGCACATCCAGCAGCACATTCAGCAAGGCCCGTTGGACAATCCTGGATTCTACAGGCGCGAGAACAATGGGACGAATTTTGCCGGTCTTCTTGCCCTTGCTGTCACGCTTCTCGATCGCAAGCCCCTTCGCCTTGGCAAATCGAAAGGTTCGCTTGGCGAGACGGGCCTGCAGTGAGCGGATTCGACGCGGCGCATCATTGGCAAACGCCTCGATCTCAAGCCTCACGTCGTCCGATGGTGACATGCGACCGTTCTCTTGGATAACTCGCCAAGCGCGCTCCAAATTGTCCGCTTTACGGAATAGGCGAAGAAGCTCGGAGCTCAACGTCTTCTGGGTCCTGCCGGTAAACCTCACCCGTCCGACGGGGTGCTGTACTCCGCAGCGGATCCTTTCGGCCCGTGCTGCGCAACTGAGGCCCCGACCTTCGCCGTCGCCTCGCCGTAGCAGGTTCGCGACGCCCCGACGGTG